>Ga0371490_1000233_pt1 | contig 45391 bp, 35 predicted proteins | sample MB2SIPfraction_FD_207959 | JGI IMG/M metagenome (GOLD analysis project Ga0371490, IMG submission 207959) | Lab enriched peat soil microbial communities from McLean, Ithaca, NY, United States - MB28FN SIP fraction | ecosystem: Environmental > Terrestrial > Soil > Wetlands > Peat | place: USA... | reverse complement strand
TCTTACTCATCGGTGGTCCCCTTCCTGGGTCGTTCTTGGAGGAACACCTGACACCTACCAGATGGCAGGTCTCAGGCGGGGGACCACCGCCTCACTTCAACAATCCTTGGGGCAACGTCGGGGAGTGACGACCAAGAGCTACGGCGCGGGCATTGGCGCATCTTTGTCCGCGAACCTTTCCTTACGTGGTCGCGTGGGGTCGTCGGGAGCTCGTGAGCGCACACTGGGAGCATTCCAAGTGACTGGACCCCTCCCCGGGCGTCATGACCAACGAAGGAGTCCTCGATGGACCTCGATACGAAGCGCGACCGCATGCATTCACCAGCGACCTCAGGGATCCCCGGAGCCAGAAGCCAACCCCCGCTTCCGAAAAGGGCTTTCAGGTTCGAGACCAAGGCACGCCGTAGCTCCTCCCGATCGCAACGGCGAGCGATGCGCGCTTTGAGCTGCGAACTGCTCAACCAACTACTTGCCGACTCGATGATCCTCCACGACCACTACGAGACCTATCTCCGGGTGCTGGACGATCATCCCTCGCGTGAGCTGCAGCTCCTCCTAGACAAGCACAGCGGTGAGCAGCGCGAGTTGATCGACCTCATCGTCGAGCGGGTGCAGGCGCTCGGAGGCGTCGCGACGGGGCCTCTCCCGGTCCCAGAGTTGGCCGTGACGGCCGGTCCGCCGAAGGGCGGACAGCAGGTTGCCGTGATGCTGTCGCGGCTTGTGGAGGCACACGAGCTGATCATCGGGAGAATTCAGGACGCGATCGCGACGACCACGACGAGTCAAGATGATGGGACCAACGAGTTGTTGAGAACCATGCTCGGTCGACACGAATCGCAGGTCTCGTCCGTTGCCGAGTACCTCGTCGACACCGCTGCTATAGGCGCCTAGCGCAACTGCTAGCGCAACTGCGCTCAGTGACAGCCGAAGTCTTCATCGCTGTTCGGCCGAGAGCCTGGCGCCACCCGAGCGGACTTCAATCGGGGAGGACGACGGCATTTACGTCAGATCCACACCGTGTTTGCTGTCGATGAGTCGCCTGGTGAGCTCGACACGTGACGAGATGCCGAGCTTGCGGTAGATCTGGCGGAGATGGAAGTCCACCGTGTGGGCGGACACGAACAAGCGGGAAGCGATCTCACGGTTGGTCAGACCCTCGGCGACGAGTCGGGCGATCCCGAGCTCCGACTCGCGCAGGCTTGACCATCCGATCGCCATCCGGCCAGAGGATCGGGCGCGCCTGGTCTTGCTTGCCGGGTGCTGGTCCCGCCGAGAGAAACGGATTATTCCGCCGACAAGCTCACTGCCTGAGTGCACGGGCTGGCAGCGTGCCGAGAACGTGGAGGAACTGAGCTCCAGTTCTCCGATCTGCGAACTGCCTGCCGCAAGTGCTTCGCTGGCCCATTGCCAGAGAGGGTCGTGATCGCTTTGTCCTACGATCCGCGCGGCGGCCGCATTGGTGATCATCTCGCGCTCGTTGATCGCCACGATCGGCCCGCGTGCCCTTCGTCGCTCGTGCACGAAATACTCCAGGAGCGCACGGTCGGCGACCGTGGCTTTGTCGAGCATCCGCTCTGCGATGCTGCGAGCCGCCTGCCTGGCGAGGGCAAGCATCAAGGCGTCCGACGCCCCCTTGGGACCGGTCAGATCGACGGCCCCGAGGACCACAGCGGTGGCCGGATCGATAATTGGCGCTGCGGCGCAGGTCATCAGGGTGAGGGCGTCCACAAAGTGCTCGTCGCCCGCAATGACGACCGGCATGCTCTTTAGGAGGGAAATTCCCAGAGCATTGGTGCCTACCTCATCCTCGCTGTAGCGAAATCCGGGCGCCAGGTTGACGCTGTCCAGCTGTCCGCGCAGCTTGGCGTCTGCGACTGAGCGGTCGAGTATGCGGCCGCTCGGGTCCGCGAGAACAACACTCATCGAGACGGACGCGAGGTCCTCGGCCATCCGTTCGAGGACGGGCCGAGCGGCCTGCAGGAGGCGACCGTTGTCGCGTGACTCAGGGTCATACCGCACTTCGAGCCGGTCGGGCGAGAGATCGGATGTCAGCGACCGATGCCATGAGGCCGCAACCTCAGGGCGTACTGCGGGTTCGAGATCGCCACCGCTGAGGTACTCCTGCAGAGCCATGCGGAGTACACCAGGCTGAGGGTTGCCCACTTTCCCCCCTGCTCCGGTCCCCACTTCACTGCAGTTTAGGGAGGCGAGCTTCGCGTCCTGTCCATGGACCTCTGACTAGCGGGTTCTCGCGCCCTTGCCGTCAGGCAGTCGGCTGGTCACACCGATCGGCGAGCCTGTGGTGCACTATGGCCCGTTTGTCATGAGCGCCAGGGCCAAGATCATCCAGGCCTTCGAGGACTGCCAGGCCGGAAGGCTCGGGACCGTCCCCGCAAAGGTACTGCCCTACCGCCAGGCAGGCGACGTCGAGCTGCGGGCCCGCCCTGATCGGAGCTGAGACCGGGTGACCGGCACCGGGTGCGAACAGGTGCTGCGCTCAGGGATGGGAAGGGGAGGGCGGCGCGCCCTCTACCTCGAACAAGAGCTCGTCGACATAGCACCACCACCAGTCCTCACCGGGCTCGTAAGAGCGAATGAGCGGGTGGTCAGGGTGCTCGTGCCAGTGGGCGGTGGCGTGTCGCCCCGGGGAGTTGTCACAGCAACCGACATGACCGCAGCGCATGCACAGGCGGAGGTGCACCCACTGGCCGCCCGTTCGCAGGCAGTCCTCACAGCCCCAGCTCGAGGGCTCCACGTCCTCGACCGTGTCAAGGTGCGTGCATTGCGTCGCCATCGGTCCCCCCTCTTTTCAGGCCATCGAGGTGCAAGAACAACTCACCGATGTGATACCTCCCGCTCGAGTGCCTGCCGGTCCCATCGGGCGCAGTCGGCGGCGGCCTCGTAGGTCGACTGGAGGAAATCGAGCAGGAGCGCATCGGGATCGACCGCGGTGCGCACGGCCTCGTAGGGAAGCAGGAACTCACCCAGCTCGTCGCTGAAGGACGCCTCGCCGGGCCTGACCGCGACTTCGCGGTATCCGGGTGGCTCGGGGTAGGCATAGGAGTAGAAGTAACCCTCTCCTTGCCCGCCCGGCCAGTAGCCACAGCTGCTCACCTCGTGGGAATAGGCCTCGAGCATGACCCCGGGCCCGCAGTTGGGCGCCCCTCCCGGGTGCGCCGGGGCCGGTCGCCCCGAAAACCGCGTAACGGCTAGGTCCAGGGCCCCCCAGAAGAGATGGATCGGGCTGACCTTTCCCTCGAAGCGACCGCGGAAAACCTGGAACACCCTTTGGGACTGGACGAGGAGCACCCAGAAACGGTGCGCCTGATCGGGGTCATAGCTCGCGTGCAACCGGTCGTCTGTGAAGGCGATGGCGCCCTCGATCTCGACCGGCATGGGCCAGATCTGCGTGCCCACGCCGAGCTCGTCGAGGCGGGCCATGAGCTCGGCGTAGAAGTCGGCGACCGGGCGCGACTCGAGGGGGAAGGAGCGAGTCTCGCCGGCGTCGGTCACGACCTGCAGCTGATGGTCCCGCAGGTCGAAGTCGATCTGGAAGTTCGGCCCGTGCGGATGGGGGATGAGAGACGTCGTCAGTCCACGGGCGGTGACATAGAGAGGCACGTTCCACCAGTGGTTGACGAGGGGCGTGTTGACCATGCGGACCTTGCCGACGATCTGGGTCCACAGCTGCAGGGTGTCACGAGTCGGCGCCCACTGCGCGACCGGCAGCGACGGCCATCGCCCCGCCGAGGTGCCACCAGCTCTCTCTCTGCCCGTGCTCCCGATGCTCACCGGCGATCCCCCTTTTCGAGACTCGGCTCCGGCGCCGATCAGTGGATCGTAACGAGGGCGCAGACCGGCCGCGCCGGCTCCTCAGGAGAAGCCGAGCTCGCCTTCGACGAAGGGCACCAGGGGAGGCGCGAGGCCCCAGAGTTCGGGCTGCACGGTCCGGCCGAGGTGCTGCACCTGGACGCCCTCGCAGCCTGAGGTGTTCGCCACGACCACGTCGAAGGGCGCCGCCGCCCGGCTCGTGGCGAAGCTGATCGTGAGGTACTGGCCGAAGTCCGGCGGGCAGCTCATGACACCCGGCGGGAACACCCCGAGGCGGTTTATGAAGTCCCGGATCGCCTCGATCTTGCCCGGGTCGGTCGTCGTCACCGGCGCATGCCCGGCCTCGCCCGGGTTGAGACCCGCCGAGAGGACGGCGGTGAGGACCTTGGCGCCCGTCGGGATGATGTCGCCGGCCGGCTTGGCCGGCAGCCAGGTCACCTCGGCGTCCACGCGGACCCCGCTGCGGTCGTCCGGCAGCGCCGCGACGGAGATGACCAGGACTCGGCTGTCGAGGAGCGCCCTTACGGGAGGCCAGCTGTAGGAGACGAACCACTCGTCGGTGTCGCCGTAGACACCGCCCGTGCCGTATCCGGCCCTGGTGGACCCCCGCGGCCGATGGCTCAGGACGAAGGCATCCACGTGCGTCGGGTCCTCCGCCACCACGTAGAAGCGGTGCAGGTCGACGATGTTCCCGCTGATGGTCTCACCGGGTGAGCTCAAGAGGCCGGTGTCACCAATCGGCTCGCGCGCGACCCGCTCGGATCCCGGCGGGAGCCGGATGAAGGTGAGCAGCAGAGCCGCGTCATTGCGTGCGAGCTCGCTTCGTGATGGAGACCTCGGATGTGCGCTCGAGGTCAACCGAAATGGAGCCTCGGGTGCCCCGGGCCGGGTCACCGGCCTGGGGCTGCATGCTCCGATCAGGCCCGCGAGGGCGCCGCCAACGCCCGCGAGGACGAGGCTTGCGGCGAGGACAGAGACACGCTTCGCGCTCACGATCCCAAGAAGCGCCTCGGTGCCCGTTTCGCGTAGCCTCTGCCCGGCGATGGTTCGGACATCGAACTATCTTGCCTAGACTGACTCCCGTGCCCGCAAAGGCTTCGCTTACCGGTGCCGCCCAGCCAGGTGGCAGCCGCGCCGCCCAGCCAGGTGGCAGCCCGGCCGCCCAGTCCGCGGCCGACTCCACTCCCGACGCGACAGGCTCCACGCCCGATCCCCGCACCGTCGAAGCGGTCCAGGCCCTCACGCGGGCGTCCAAGGTGATGGAGCGGGCCTCGGGCGGCTTGAGCCTCGCCCACTACCGCGTGCTCGCGGCTGTGGCGACAGGTGACGAGCGCGCCAGTCGCGTCGCCGCTCGCCTGGCTCTCGGCAAGCCCACTGTGAGCGCCTCGGTCGAGGCGCTTTGTGCGCGGGGGTTGCTGGTCCGCTCGGGAGTCGCCGGCGACCAGCGGGCGGTCCAGCTCCGCCTCACCAAGGCGGGCACGGAGCTGCTCGAGGATGCACACCGGGCGATGACGTCGGCTCTCGAGGATCTCGCCGCCCGGACAGGTCGCCGAGACGAGTTGATCGACGCCCTGCTCGCGCTCGGGTCGGCGATCGACCAGGCAGCGGCGGAACGGCGCAAGTGAGCTTCACGAAGCCGGCGACGACCGCCGCCAAGGCCGCACCCGGACAGGCACCGGCACCGGCGACCGGGGGCCAGGCGGCCGGACGACGCGGTGGCTGGGTGCGGCGCCTCGGCGGTTATGTGCTCGTGCACAAGCGCAATCTCCTCATAGCCTTCGCCGGCGCCATCGTCGGAAGCGTCGCCCAGGTGGTCGTGCCGCTCATCGAGCGCCAGATCGTCGACAACGTGATCCTGAGGCACACCTCACCGCTGGCGCCTTGGCTGGTGGCGCTGCTGGGCCTGGGCGTCGTGACCTTCGTCGGCGCCTACTTCCGCCGTTACCGCGGCGGCCGCGTCGCCCTCGATGTCCAGTACGACCTGCGCAATGCCATGCAGGAGCACCTGCAACGGCTCGACTTCGCCAACCTCGACCGCATGCCGACCGGCCAGCTCGTTTCGCGGGCGAACTCCGACTCGATGCTCGTGCAAGGCCTCCTCAGCTTCCTGCCGATCATGAGCGGCAACATCCTCATGCTGGTCCTGTCGCTCGCGGTGATGATCTATCTCTCCCCGCTCCTCGCCGTCGTGAGCGTTCTCGTGGCCCCGACCCTGCTGTTCATCTCCTACCGGATGCGCTGGCGGGTCTTCCCCGCCACCTGGGACGGCCAGCAGAAAGAGGGCGAGGTCGCCCAGATCGTCGACGAGGACGTGAACGGGGTGCGTGTCGTAAAGGCCTACGCGCAAGAGCGCCGCGAGCTTGACCGTGTCGTGGGTGCCGCCACCAACCTGTACGGCTCCCAGATGCGCGCAGTGCGCCTCCAGTCGCGCTACCAGCCCCTGTTGGAGGCCGTCCCGAGCCTGAGCCAGGTTGCCGTGCTCGCACTCGGCGGCTATCTCGCCCTCCGCCACGAGATCTCGCTCGGGACCTTCCTCGCCTTCTCGACCTACCTGACCCAGCTCGTGGCGCCCGCCCGCATGCTGGCAGGGATCCTGACGATAGGCCAGCAGGCCCGCGCCGGTGTCGAGCGCATCTTCCAGCTTCTCGACATGCCCTCGGCGATCGTCGATGCTCCCGGTGCCGCCGAGCTGCCGCCGATCGTGGGCGAGGTCGTCTTCGACAACGTCGGCTTCTCCTATGACGACAGCGCTCCGGTGCTGAGCCAGCTCAGCCTACGGATCGCGCCGGGCGAGACAGTGGCCCTCGTCGGCCCCAGCGGAAGCGGGAAGTCGACCGTGGCGAACCTGGTGCCACGCTTCTATGATGTGACCGCCGGCGCAGTGCGCGTCGACGGGCACGACGTCCGCGACGTAACGCTCGCGTCGTTGCGCCGCCAGATCGGCGTCGTGTTCGAGGAGTGCTTCCTCTTCTCCGACACCGTGAGGGCGAACATCGCCTATGGCAGCCCAGACGCCACATTCGAACAGATCGAGGCTGCCGCACGGGCGGCGGAGGCGCACGATTTCATCGAAGAGCTGCCTCGTGGCTACGACACCGTCGTCGGAGAGAGAGGCCTCACCCTGTCCGGCGGCCAGCGCCAGCGCGTCGCCCTCGCCCGGGCGATCCTGTCCGACCCGCGCATCTTGATCCTCGACGACGCCACGAGCGCGGTCGACTCCAAGGTGGAAGAGCGCATCCACTCCTCCTTGCGCCAGATCATGCGGGGTCGTACGACGCTGCTCGTCGCCCACCGGCGCTCGAGTTTGCACCTCGCCGATCGGATCGCGGTCGTGGACGGGGGCCGGGTCGTCGAAATCGGCACGCACGAGGAGCTCGCCGACAAGAGCGCCCTTTACCGCTCGCTTCTCTCCGGGCTGGAAGAGGACGCGGCGAAGGCGGTCGGCGATCGCATCGAGTTGCTCGCCACTATCAGCCCTCTTGCTCCCGTCCCTCCGCCGCCGGCGCGCACCGCCACTGCCACGGCTTACCGCGGCCTCGGAGTGCCGAGCATGGGCCCGGGCCTGCGCACAGGAGGCGGGTGGCGCCTCAACCTGGCCCCGACTCCCGAGCTTCTGGCCCGCGTCGCCGCCCTCAAGCCGGTGCGTGACTTCCCCCGCGTCGACGTCGAGACCGAGGCCCGCCATCAACGCCATTTCAGCCTCCGCAAGCTCTTGAGTGAGTACCGCCGGCCGCTCGGGCTGGGACTCTTGCTGGTCGCCCTCGACGCGCTGGCGTCCCTCGCCGGGCCCGTGTTGGTGAAAGAGGGCATCGACAAGGGCGTCGCCACCGGCTCGGTGGCCGTCGTGATGGTCGCGTCTGCGATCTACCTCTTCGTCACCCTCGCGGACATGATCGACGAGATCGGATCGACCTTCGTGACCGGGCGCACAGCCCAGCGGATCATGTTGTCGCTGCGCATCCGTATCTGGGCTCAATTGCAGCGCCTGTCGCTCGACTATTACGAACGGGAGATGGCCGGCCGGATCATGACCCGGATGACGACCGACGTCGACCAGTTCGAATCCCTCATAGAGAACGGGCTCCTCTCCGCTCTCGTGTCCATGTGCACCTTCGTCGGGGTCGGCGTGGCCCTGTTCGTGCTGAACGCGCACCTCGCCCTTGTCACCTTGAGCGTGGTCGTCCCGCTCGCGTTCGCCACGGTCGTGTTCCGCCGCAAAGCGGCTCGCACCTATGAACAGGCCCGCGAGCGCATTGCCGTCGTCAACGCGGACTTCCAGGAGAGCCTGTCAGGGGTTCGCGAGTCGCAGGCGTTCGTGCACGAGGATCTCGCCACGCAGCGATTTCGTGACCTCGGCCAGCAGTACTTGCAGGCCCGGGTGGCGGCCCAGCGTCTCGTTGGTACCTACTTCCCGTTCGTGGCCTTCCTCGGCGACGTCGCCGACGCCCTCGTGCTCGGCGTGGGGGCGGGGCTCATTGCCAGCGGCCATCTCACGACCGGTGCCCTGATCGCGTTCGTGCTCTATATCGACTTGTTCTTCGCGCCGATCCAGCAGCTGTCCCAGGTCTTCGACTCCTGGCAGCAGACCCGTGTCTCCGTCCGCCGCATCGCTGATCTCATGTCGCTCGACACCCTCACGCCCGAAGCTCTAGATGCGATCGAGCCCGGGCGTCTCAGAGGCGAGTTGGGCCTCGATGCCGTGAGCTTCGCCTACCCCTCGGCCTGCAAGCGAGCCGGGTCAGATGAGGGTCCTGCCCGCCGCGGTCCCGCCGACCCAAAGCTCCTCGTGAGCGACGACGCCCGTCGGCGCCCCTTGCCGCAGGCGCTGAAGGGCGTCGACCTCGAGATCCACCCCGGCGAGACCTTGGCGCTGGTCGGCGAGACCGGCGCCGGCAAGTCGACGGTCATGAAGCTGCTCGCCCGTTTCTACGATCCCGACGAGGGTCAGGTGCTGGCCGACGGCCTGGACCTGCGCTCGCTGGACCTGCACGAGTACCGCTGCCAGCTCGGCTATGTGCCCCAGGAGGCGTTCCTTTTCACTGGCACAGTTCGTGACAACATCGCCTACGGCCGGCCGGAGGCTTCCGACGAGGACGTGGAGGTGGCCGCGATGTCCGTCGGCGCCAACGATTTCATCCTCGGACTCCCCGGCGGCTACGCCCACGCCCTGGCCGAGCGGGGCCGGTCGCTGTCTGCCGGTCAGCGCCAGTTGATCGCCCTTGCCCGCGCCGAGCTCGTGGATCCCGCGATCCTGCTCCTCGACGAGGCGACGTCGAATCTGGACCTTGCAACCGAGGCCCGCGTGACCGCCGCCATGCAGCGCGTGTCGCATGGCAGGACGACCGTGGTGATCGCGCACCGGCTGCAGACCGCCAGGACGGCGGACCGCATCGCCGTGATGGACTCGGGCCGGGTGGTGGAGGTGGGCACGCACGACGAGCTGCTCGCCCTTCAAAGGCGTTACGCGTCGATGTGGGAGGCCTTCGATCTCATCGGTGGCGCCTCGGCGCGCACACTCGCCTGAGCGCCCGCGTCTGTCCTCGCCTTGTCCTGACTTTGTGCTGACTGTCCTCTGACGGAACAACAGCCATCCGTCTCGGGACATTCCCGAGAACTGCCTTGGCGAAACCCCCGGGCGCGAATGGCCGATTCCAAGTGCCTTGGCGAAGACATGACTCAGCCATGTCAATAGTCACAGGGGGTGGACAACCTGTTCATTATCGGGACATCGCAGCCGCACGGGCCACCGGGCGCGGCTGGGTCGATCCGAGAGAATCCTTTGTCATTCCTTGAGTCGTTCGTTGTGGCGAAGCAGCAGAACCGAGTGCGAGGTCAAGTTGACGACGTCGTTGCGCACAAGGCGCGTCCACGGTCCCGGGTGGGCAGTGTTGAGGACCTCCTCCCAGCGGCCGGGCAGCTCCAGGCGGGGAAGCGCGTAAGAGCGCGATCGCCAGCCTGCGTTCAACAGCAACAACAAGGTGTGCCCGAAGGCCGTTCGGCCGCGGATGTCGATCTCGTCGGCGGCTTGCCCGAGCAGGAGCATCCCGATGCTCCGTCTGTCGGTCGCCGCCCAGTCCTCTTCGGTCATCTCGGTGCCGTCCGGCCTTATCCAAGTGACGTCCTTGGTGTGCAAGCCCGCGGGGGCCTCGCCGGTGAAAAAGGCGCGGCGGCGAAGGATCGGGTTCGACCGCGTCACCCCGATGAGGTCCCGCACGAAGTTGTACATGTCCCAGCCCGTCTCGCCTATGTCCCAGTCGAACCAGCTGATCTCGTTGTCCTGACAGTAAGCATTGTTGTTGCCCCGTTGGCTGCGCCCGACCTCGTCGCCCCCGAGCAGCATCGGCACGCCCTGGGAGAAGAACAAGGTGGCGAGCATGTTGCGCTTCATGCGGTCACGGGCCCGCTGGATCCGTACCGCATCGGTCGGGCCTTCGACGCCCCAATTGGAGCTGTAGTTGCTGTCACTGCCGTCCCGGTTCTCCTCCCCGTTGGCCTCATTGTGCTTGTTCTCGTAAGAGACGAGATCGGTCAAGGTGAAGCCGTCATGGCAGGTGACGAAATTGATGCTCGCGTAAGTGCGCCGGCCGCTCGCTGCGTAGATGTCGCTGGAGCCGCCGAGGCGCGAAGCCAGCTCGGGAACCATCCCCTGGTCGCCGCGCCAGAAACGGCGGACGCAGTCGCGAAAGGCGCCATTCCATTCCGCCCAGCCGGTGGGGAAGCGGCCCAACTGGTAGCCGTCGGGGCTGGCGTCCCACGGCTCGGCGATGAGCTTGACCTGCGAAAGCACCGGGTCCTGTTGGATGATCTCGAAAAAGGCGCTCGGGTGCCCGGCTTCGTATCCGCGCGCAAGCACCGGAGCGAGGTCGAAACGGAAGCCGTCCACGTGCATGTCGGTGACCCAGTAGCGCAGGCTGTCAGTGACAAGTCCGAGGTGCAAGATGTTGAGGCTGTTGCCCGTGCCTGTGTAGTCCAGGTAGTGACGGAGGTCATTCGGGATGAGCCGGTAGTAGAGGGAGTTGTCGACGCCGCGCAGTGACAAGGTGGGCCCGAGATGGTCACCTTCACCTGTGTGGTTGTAGACGACGTCGAGGATCACCTCGAGCCCGGCCCGGTGCAGCGTGCGCACCATCGACTTGAACTCGCTCACCTGTTGGCCGAGCCCGCCGGTGGCGTACCCGACATGAGGGGCGAGGAAGGCGATGGAGTTGTAGCCCCAGTAGTTGGTCAGGCCCTGCTCGACCAGACGGCGATTGGCCACGAACTGGTGTACAGGCATCAACTCGATAGCCGTCACCCCGAGCCCCAGCAGATGGTCGACGATCGGGTCCGAGGCGATCCCGAGGTAGGTCCCGCGCAGGTGCTCGGGCACGTACGGGTGCCGCATGGTCAAGCCGCGCACATGGGCCTCGTAGATGACGGTCTTGTTCCACGGCGTGTTGGGGGCGTGGTCGTCCTGCCAAGTGAAGGCGGGATCCACTACGACGCTCTTCGGCATGGCTCCCGCGGAGTCACGGGCGTCGAAGGAGAGGTCCTCTCGCACGTCGCCCACGACATAGCCGTAGAGCTCGTCGCTCCAGCGGATCTGCCCGCTCACCGCCTTGGCGTAAGGGTCGATCAGGAGCTTGTTCCGGTTGAAGCGGTGTCCCCGCTCGGGCTCGTAGGGACCTTGCACCCTGTATCCGTAAAGTGCGCCCGGGCGGGCGTCGGGCAGGTACGCGTGCCATATGTTGTCAGTCTTCTCGCTCAGGCTGATCGTGGTCGAAGGACGGCTCGACGTCTCCTCGTCGAACAGCAGCAGCTGGACTCCTTCGGCATGCTCGCTGAAAAGGGAGAAGTTGACCCCCTCGCCGTCCCAGGTGGCACCAAGGGGGAGCGGGCCGCCGGGCCAGACCCTCATCTTCCGGCTCCTTTCGCGCTGTCGTTCTCGGCCGAGGTCAGGCGGCAGGCGCCGCCCGGAGGGCCGGGCGGGGTTACTCCTCGGTCAGGGTGGCGACCATCAACGCCTTGATGGTGTGAAGCCTGTTCGCGGCTTCGTCGAAGACGATGGAGGCCTTCGACTCGAAGACTTCGTCGGTCACCTCCAGGGCCGCGATGCCCCGCTTCTCGAAAATCTGACGGCCGACTTCGGTCTCGGTGTTGTGCAGCGCCGGAAGGCAGTGCATGAACTTCACATCGGGGTTGCCCGTCGACTCCATGAGCGCTCTGTTGACCTGGTATCCGAGAAGCTCGTTGATGCGTGCGTCCCACTCGTCTTCGGGCTCACCCATCGAGAGCCAGACGTCGGTGTAGAGGAAGTCGGCCCCGTGCACCGCTTGCGCGGCGTCCTCGGTGAGCGTGAGGCGGGCCCCCGAACCGGACGCGAGCCCTTGGGCGATCGACTGGACATCCGCAGAAGGCCAGAGCGCCCGAGGGGCGGCGAGCCGGACGTCCATGCCTAGGAGGGCGCCGGTGACGAGCAGAGAGTTCGCCGTGTTGTTGCGGGCATCGCCGAGGTAGCAGTACGCCACCTCCTCGAGCGGCCGGTCGGTGTGGTCGCGCATCGTGAGGATGTCGGCCAGCATCTGGGTGGGGTGCCACTCGTCGGTGAGTCCGTTCCAGACCGGCACGCCGGCGAACTTGGCGAGGACCTCGACGTTGGCGTGCGCCGATCCGCGGTACTCGATCCCGTCGAACATCCGGCCGAGCACGCGAGCGGTGTCCTTGATCGACTCCTTGTGGCCGATCTGGGACCCGCTCGGCCCGAGATAGGTGACGTGCGCCCCCTGGTCGTGGGCTCCCACCTCGAAGGCGCACATCGTGCGAGTGGAGGCCTTCTCGAAGATGAGGGCGATGTTGAGACCCGCCAGCCTTTGGCGCTCGCGCCGCGCCTGCTTGTCCTCCCGGAGGCGAACCGCCAAGTCGATGAGGTAGAGAAACTCCTCTTTTGTGAGGTCCGTCACGTTCAACAAATCGCGTCCGCGCAAGTTCGTCATGGATCCATCTTCGCAGGTCATAAGGTGGTCGTGATGTCCGCGATATCTCCCGAGATCGATCCCTCGGATGTGGGCCTCGACCCGGCCAGGCTTGCTCTTGTGGGCCGTCGCTTCGACCGGTACGTGGCGGAGAGGAAGCTTCCGGGGTTCCTCCTCGTCGTCACTCGCGCCGGCAAGGTCGCCCATGTCGCCCGTGGCGGCTTTCGCGACCTCGAGAATGGTGCGCCGGTCGAGGCCGACACGCTCTTTCGCATCTACTCGATGACCAAGCCGATCACCTCGGTGGCGGCGATGATCTGCTACGAGGAAGGCCTGCTCGCGCTCGACGACCCGTTGAGCAAGTTCATCCCGGAGTTCGCCGACACTCGGGTCTTCGCCGGGGGATCGTCTTTTCGTCCCGCGACGGCCCCGATGTCGGAGCCGATCAGGATCTGGCACCTCATGACCCACACGTCGGGTCTCACCTACGGCTGGATGTACAACCATCCCGTCGACGCCATGTACCGCGCGGCCGGATTCGACTGGGACCCGCCGCCCGACCTTGATCTCGCGGGGTGCTGCAGCCGATTGGCAGGGCTTCCGCTGCGTTGCCAGCCCGGCACCGAATGGAATTACTCGGTGGCGACCGACGTGCTCGGCCGCGTGGTGGAGATTGCGAGCGGCCGGCGGTTCGAGCAGTTTCTCACCGAGCGCGTGCTCGGGCCGCTCGGGATGAGAGAGACGAGCTTTTACGTCGAGGGCGAGGGAGCAGAGCGACTGGCCGTTCTCTACAGCCCTGACCTCGTGTCCGGTCGGGCGACGCGGGCCGTGCACATGGGCGAGGTCGCGCTGCACCCCCCCAGGGCGCCTCTCGGCGGCAGCGGGCTCGTGTCGACGGCGGCGGACTACCACCGGTTCACCCAGATGCTGCTGCGTCGCGGCGAGCTCGACGGCGTGCGGATCCTGGGAGCGCGGACCGTCCCGTACATGACCCGCAACCACCTGCCCGAGGGCGCGGAGCTGGCCCAGTTCGGCAACCCGATCGGAGAGCAGTCCGAGGCGGGGGTCGGCTTCGGGCTGGGATTCTCGGTCGTCATCGACCCTGCCGCGCTCAAAGTGACCTCCAGTGTGGGCGAGTACGGCTGGGGTGGCGCAGCGAGCACGCTGTTCTGGGTCGACCCGGAAGAGGAGCTGACAGTGCTGTTTTTCACCCAGCTGCTCCCGTCGACCACCTATCCGATCCGCCGCCAGCTGAAGCAGCTCGTCTACTCGGCCATCGTCGGTTGAGCGGGCACGGGCGCCTCGTCTCTGTGACCAAGCTCGTAGCGATTTCCAAGGTGTTTCACAGAGTGGGGTGGCAAAGTGGTTCTCAGTAAGGGGTGGGCCGATCAAGCTCAGGGTCGGCTCATCCCTCCCTAGGGCGTGAGAAACGAGAGCTGCGAGATGAGTGACTTCGATCCAGGACTTCAACTGACCCCCGGCGAGCCGGCCGTCGCCGTGCACAAAGCGCGCGGCGGTCGTGGGTGGCATTCGCTTGGTCTGCGCGCCGCCGTTGCCGCGGTGGTGGCGTGTGGACTGGCCGCAGGGAGCTACGGCATCGCCTCTGGCGCCTCCAGCCACGGTGCGGTGGCGGGGTCTGCCAGCCTCGCCACCGCACCGAGCCCCGGCTCATCGACACACTCGACGACCTTGCCCGCCCGCCGCCCCCCGCGCCTGGGCGGCCCAGGTGGCTTCGGACTAGGTGGCTTCGGACACTTCGGGACGGGCGGAGGCGGCCCTAGCGCCTTCGGTCGGGGGGGCACTATCACCGGCTTCAGCGCGACCACGATCACGGTCGAGACGGAGTTCGGTGCGAGCGTTACGGTCACCACCAACTCGTCGACGACATACAGCGAAGGCGGCAAGAAGCTTGACCGCACCGCGCTGGCCACCGGCGAAGAGGTCATCTTCCTTCCGGCCGCTCGCCCGGCAACCTCGAGCCCGAGCAGCTCCACGGTCGTGAGGGCCGTGGTGATCGTCCTGCCGCACGTCTCGGGAAAGGTCTTCAGCGTGGTCGGCTCCGTCGTCACCGTGACCCAACAGGACGGGTTGAACGTGACGGTGAACACCTCCTCGGCGACGACCTACGAGGAGGCGGGACAGTCGGTGCCCTCCTCTGACCTGCAAGCCGGCGCCGTCGTCTCGGTGACGGGGACACTGTCGTCCGATCACACAGAAATCGACGCCACGACGATCCAGATCGTCCTACCGTCCGTCTCGGGTCGGGTCACGGACGTCTCCGGCACGACGATAACGATCACGAGCTTCAACGGGACCTCCGAGAGCGTGACCACCGATTCGAGCACGGTCTTCCGCGACCAGAGCGGCACGACGACGATCGCCTCGGTGGCCAAGGGAGACTTCGTGCAAGCCTTCGGCACTCCCGGTTCGGACAACAGCTTTGCTGCCGCGACTGTCTATGTCGGTCCGAGCACCTCGGCCACCCCGGCTCTCCCAGGGGGCGGGGGCAGGCCCGGACCGTTCGGCTTCGGCCGCCCGGGGATGCCCGGCGGCTCGGCCGCTCCTGGCAGTTTCCGGGGCTTCGGCGGGGCTGCAGGTTGGGGCGCCCACAGCGGTGCCGGAACGACCGCAGGCGGAGGACCGGCCAGCGCATCGTCCTCGCTGTAAGCCTCGCACCCTCGAGCGGGGGCCGAGCTAGCGGACAGCCGTGGCATCCCTCCGCCAGCACCTGCAGCAAAGGGCCCTGCTCAGGGCGACAGGAAAGTTGGAACTCGAGCGGCCGGGTCGACTCACGCGGGGGAAGTCGTGCTCGCCACCGTGGGCAGCTGGCTCGGGACCGGGGTCGCGCGCTCGAGAGCGCCCCAGCCGGTGTCCCGCTCGTACAGGATGCGGTCCCTACGCCCGCCCCCTCGGAACCCGAACAGTCGGTGCGCCCAGAGCAGGTAGGCCATCACGGCGACGTTGACGACGAGTGCCATGATCTTCAACGGGCTGATCGTGAGCGTGAGCTCGTAGATCTCCAGCGGCAGCAGCACGGTGACCTCGACGAAGGTGAGGTACTCGGCCCACCGCCGCTCTCCCCACAGCCCGACGGCTTCGATCACGTTCAGGGCGGCGTAGGCGGAGAACCCTGAGCCGTAGAGATACAGCTTGACGGTCGGGAGCGAGACGAGGTGGTTGATCTCCCTCAAAAAGCCGTTGTGGCTGGAGACGAAGCCGGCGCTGGCCTGCAGCGAGTTCAGGATCCGGATGTAGTCGCCGCGGAGGTCCTTTTGGTGCCCGGCGAACAGGATGATGGCGGCGCCCAGGACCGCGAGGACGAAGAAGTGGACCACCCTGTCGAGCGCGATCAGGCGCAGCACGTAACGGTTTCGCAGCGGCCTGCCTCGCAGGGGCAGGCGGATCTCCTCGCGCCCCGGTGGGAAACGGTTCGGGGCCGAGACGGGCGGGGTGAGCGGCAACCACGAGTCGCACCTGAGGCACCGGTACCAGCGCAGGCCGTCCGACTCGCGAACCAACAGGTGGTCCTGCGGGCGCACCTCGGCCGCGTCCGTGCCGACCAGCTCGTGGCCGTGAAGGCCGCAGCCGATGAGCTCCCAGCGCAGCCTCGGGCGGAAACGCTTGGTCCGTTCGGTGCCGGGCAAGCGCGCCAGTTGCGGGCTCTGGCCGGGCCCTTGCCCCGAGGACCCTGGCGACGCCACTGCCGCCGAGCCGTTTCCGGATGCCACGACAGTCAGTTTGGCAGCTGCGGGGACGATCGCGACGTCTCGCGACCCTACCAAGGACAGGTTCGACTCACCCCAGGGCAGCCACGTCCGCCCTTCCGCCGCGCAGCGACGGCGGGGGGCGGCTGGAGACGCGGGCCTGAAGGCCGTAACCTCGAAGCGGTGAGCCAATCTGCCGTCGCGCCCGGCGCGGGACCTGTCGGGCCCGCCGTCTCGTCCGCAGACTTCGCCATGCGCCGCCTCCTGCGCATCCCGGAAGGTCCGCCCTCGGCCGATGACGCTTCGGCCCATCGGATCTTCAGCGCCTCCATCCTGATCTCCGCCCTCCGCTGCCTGCTCGGCTATGTCGTCTTGCCGATCCTGACGCCCATGCTCGGAGCGGCCGCCGGTGCCGGCCCGGCGATCGGGCTCCCGATCGGCATCGTCGCCCTGGTGTTCGACGTGCGGGGGATCCGGCGCTTCTGGTTGGCCAACCACCGTTGGCGCTGGCCGATCACCGCCCTTTACAGCGCGGTGATCGTGCTCGTCATGACCCTCGTCGTCTCCGACATCGTCCACCTCTCCAGTTGACGAGCCGGTAGCTCCCCGGCGGCGGCCTGCCGAACCGACCAGGCGGGGCGTCGTGCGCGCACCGATAACCTGTCGCGATGGCGAGCCCAGACAGCCGAGCCGCCAGCCGGAGCGTGGAGGTGTCGGGCCACAGCGTCGAGATCTCCAACCCGGACAAGATCTTCTTCCCCGGCCTCGGGGCGACCAAGCTGGATCTCGTCGGCTACTACCTTGCCGTCGCCGAGCCGATCCTGCGCGCGACGGGCAACCGGCCCGCGATGTTGCAGCGATTCCCGGACGGCGCCCTCGGGAAGTCCTTCTACCAAAAGCGCGTGCCGACCGGAGCTCCGGACTGGCTGCAGACGGTCGAGGTGTCGACGCCGAACGGCACGACCTCGAGGGCACTTGTCATCGCCGACATGGCCCATGTCATCTGGGCGGTCAACCTGGGCTGCCTGGGGTTCCACCTCTGGCCGTTTCGCGTGGAGGATCCCGGGCACGCCGACGAGCTGCGCATCGATCTCGATCCTCAGCCCGGGGTCGGCTTCGAACAGGTGCGGGAGGCCGCGGCCTGCGTCAGGGGACTCCTCGACGAGCTCGGGATCCTCGCCTTCCCGAAGACGAGCGGCAATCGCGGGCTGCACGTCTATGCCCGCCTCGAGCCGCGCTGGGACTCGACCGAAGTCCGCGCCGGGGCCGTGGCGCTCGCCCGCGAGCTGGAGCGCCGCCGGCCCGATCTCCTTACGGCGAACTGGTGGAAGGAGGAGCGGGGCCGACGCGTCTTCGTCGACTTCAACCAGAACGCGCCCCACAAGACGGTCTTCGGGGCCTGGTCGGCGCGCTCGCGCACGGACGGCCAGGTGTCGACGCCGCTCTCCTGGGACGACGCCGCTACCGTCGACCCTGACGAGCTGACGATCGCGACCGTGCCTGGCCGGTTCCGACGCCTCGGCGATCCCTGGGCGGCGATGCCCGATCAGCCACAGTCGCTGGAGCCGCTCTTGGAGATGGCCGCAAGGGACAAGGCGGCGGGTCTCCACGACGCACCCTGGCCACCGCAGTACCCCAAGCAGCCCGACGAGCCCAGCCGGGTGGCACCGAGCCGGGCCCGCAGGGACTGAGGAGGCGAGGCCGTTGCAACCAGGCGAAGCGCTTCACCGCATCGCCTACTTGCTCGAGCGCGAGGGCGCCGAGACCTACAAAGTGCGAGCCTTCAAGCGGGCGGCGGCCACCGTCGACGAGCTGGACCCGGAGCGTCTAGCGCAGCTCGTGTCCTCGGGCGCCCTGAACCGCCTTCCGAACGTCGGTGACACCACGGCGCGGGTGATCGCCGAGGCCGTCGCGGGCAAGGTGCCTGCCTACCTCGAACAGCTGGAGGCAGCCGGGACCCCGACGCTCAGCCCCGGTGCCTTGCGGCTCCGCCGGGCGCTCAGGGGCGATTGCCACAGCCACTCGGACTTCTCCGACGGCGGCAGCCCCATTCGAGAGATGGCCGAAGCCGCTGGCCTGCTCGGCCACGAATACCTGGCCGTCACCGATCACAGCCCTCGCCTGACGGTCGCGCACGGGCTGAGCGCGGAACGCCTCCGCCAACAACTGGAGGTGATCGCGGAGCTCAACGAGCAATTGGCACCGTTTCGCCTCCTGACCGGTATCGAGGTCGACATCTTGGAGGACGGCTCACTCGATCAGGACGAGGCGCTCTTGGCCCAGCTCGACGTCGTCGTGGCGAGCGTTCACTCGAAGCTGCGGATGGAGGCGCCGGCGATGACCAGGCGCATGGTCAAGGCCGTGGAGAGCCCTCACAGCGACATCCTCGGTCATCCAACGGGCCGGCTTCTGACGGCAAAGGGCCGGGAGCCCTCGAGCTTCGACCCCGCCGTCGTGTTCGGCGCCTGCGCGAGGACCGGGACGGCGGTCGAGATCAACTCGCGCCCGGAAAGGCGCGATCCGCCCGAGGAGCTGCTGCGGCTCGCCCTCGAGCTCGGCTGCCGGGTCAGCATCGACACCGACGCCCATGCGCCCGGGCAGCTCGAATGGCTCGGGCTCGGCTGCGAGCAGGCAGTCCAAGTCGGGGTCGAGGCCGCCTCCGTCGTGAACTCGTGGCCTGCCGACCGCCTCTTGGAGTGGACGGCGAGCCACGACGCCCCGCGGCGCTCCCTTCGTGCCGAGCGCCCTGACCGGTAGGATTCTCCGGTGCAGCTCCCGGTCATGCCACCCGTGTCGCCCATGTTGGCGAAGCTCTGCCGGCAGATGCCCGAGGGCGGAGGCCTCGTGTACGAGCCGAAGTGGGACGGTTTCAGGTGCGTGGTCTTCCGCGACGGCCCCGAGCTGGAGCTCGGCAGCCGCAACGAGCGGCCGCTCACGCGTTACTTCCCGGAGCTCGTCGAGTCTTTGCTGACGAACCTGCCCGCGCGTTGCGTCCTCGACGGCGAGATCGTGATCGCCGGCCCCGCGGGCCTCGATTTCGATGCCCTCTTGCAGCGGATCCATCCCGCCGCCTCGCGCGTCAGGCTCCTCGCCTCGTCGACTCCCTCCTCCTTCGTCGCTTTCGACCTGTTGGCCCTGGGTGAGCACGACCTGCGCCCGGCGCCCTTCGCCTCGAGGCGCTCCGCACTCGAGGAGGCGCTGTCAGGGGCCAAGCCACCGGTGTACCTGACCCCGGCCACGTCCGATCCCGCCGTCGCCCGGGACTGGTTCTCGCGCTTTGAAGGTGCCGGCCTCGACGGCGTCGTGGCCAAGCCCGCCGAGCTCAGCTACCGCGAGGGCGAGCGCGTGATGCTGAAGGTCAAGCACGAGCGCACGGCCGACTGCGTCGTGGGCGGCTTCCGCTGGCACAAGGACGCCGGGGGCGTCGGCTCTTTGCTCCTCGGCCTGTACGACGAGCACGGGGCGCTTCACCATGTCGGGGTGGCGTCCGGTTTTGCCGTGGCCTTGCGCAAGAGCCTCGTGGACGACCTCGCCCCGTACCGGCCGGAGGACGCCGCGGGCCATCCCTGGGAGGCAATGGCCCCCGACGTGGACAGCACGCGCCGGCCCGGATCACCAAGCCGGTGGAACGCGGGCCGGGACCTTTCCTGGGAGCCCGTGGCACCCGAGCTCGTGTGCGAGGTCGCCTACGACCATCTCCAGGGCGACCGGTTCCGCCATGCCACATCGTTCCGTCGCTGGCGGCCCGACCGCAGGCCCGAGTCGTGCACCTACGCCCAGCTCGAGGTCGCCGTGCCCGAGGAGCTCGCCCGGGTCTTCGGCGCCGGGAGCTGAAGGGGCCTTAAGAACCGCCGGGGGCCGCCATGCGCCCGGCCAGGGACTCGTCGCGTAGATACCGGCACATGTCCCCGAATCCCGGGGTGGGGCCCCGCCAGTGCAACTCGTCCACGTCACCGAGCAGCGTCCGATCGATCCGGAGGGTGGCGAGCACCTTGAACAACATCGCTGATTCCCGCTCGGCAGCCAATCTGGCAGCGAGGCTCGGGGCGCTTCGCAGGGCGCGGGTGACCTCCGGGTCCCAGTCCGCCACCTCGTCGGGGATGGCCTCGATGTGGCCGTAGCGGGCGAGGACCGCAGAGGCCGAGCGACGGCCCCAGCCGGAAAGGCCGGGGAACCCGTCCGCGCTGTCGCCGACGAGCGCGAGCCAGTCGGGTATCGAGGCTGGACCGATCCCGTAACGCTCCCGGACGGCACCCTCATCGCTCGCGACCCCTGTCCGCCGGTTGAGCTGGACCACGCGCTCGGAGACGACGCACTGGGCCAGGTCCTTGTCGGGCGTGCAGATGAGCACCTGATCGACGCGGGAGTCATCGCAGGCGACGGCAGCGGCCGAGGCCAGGGCGTCGTCGGCCTCGAGGTCGGTCATCGGCCACACCCGCACACCGAGAGACTCGAGCGCCTCCTCCAGCAGGGGGAACTGTGACTTCAGCTCCTGTGGCACCTCGGCCCCGGTCTTGTAGCCGGCCCACAGGTCGTTACGGAACGACTCGATGACGTGATCGGTGGCGACGCCGAGGTGGGTCACCCCTTGCGAGAGGAGCGAGGCCACCGACCAGAGGACACCTCTGGTCGCCCCGATCTCGGTGCCGTCCCGGGCCGCGCTCGACGGTCGGCCGAAGTACTGACGGAAGAGCTCGTAGGTCCCGTCGATCAGGTAGACCCGCACGGCGTCAGCCTGTCATGCGCAGCCGTCGTGGTCACGACGTATGCTCCCGAAAACCACCGAGCAAGTGACAGGTCCTCATGATGCAGAATGCCCGCCAGACGACCGCCTCGAGGCCGGCAGGCGCCGAGCCTGCCTGAGCCGTTGCGCGCCCAAAAAGCGGAGCGGTCGCGGTCCGCGCCTGGAGCCTACCACTACTAGTGAGCAGGTGAGCACACTGAGCGGCTATTATGGGTCGCGCTGCACACATTCCATTGATGAATCTCCTGGTGCCTACCAATAAAGGGGGCCGGACGTTGGAAAAACGCCATGGCGTCACGGACGTCGGCGACGAAGGCTTTACCCTGATCGAGCTCCTCGTCGTCCTGCTCATCATCGGGATCTTGCTCGCGATCGCGATCCCGACCTTCCTATCGACCACGAAGAACGCCAACAACACCGCTGCGCAGGCGAACCTCAAGACAGCGCTCACCGCGGCGGACACGTACTTCACGACCTCGGGCTCGCAGTCCTACTCGTACATCGACGCCGCCGGCGGGGCCTCGACCATCACTACGGTCGGGTCCGGGCTGTCGTACGTGTCGGCCAGCGCCGCCGCCGGCTCTTCGTCCGGCCCCCAGACGATAAGCATCTATCTGCCCATCAATAGTGGAGGCAACGCCCTCGTGCTCACCGCTTTGGCCCACGGCTCTTTGGACTGCTGGGGGATCTTGGACATAAAGACGGCGCTCACCACGGCTGTGTACAACGAGAAGGCGTCGGGGACGTACTACTTCGTGGTACCCAACGCGAGCGCCTCCACCTGCAACGCGCAAACGGTCTCGCCGAGCGGCGCCAACATCTCCACGACGTCGTTCCCTCACGGCTAGCGAGGCCGCCTCAAAGGGGCCAACCGGCACCTTGCGATTCGCGCAAGGCTGGCGTCCGACGGTGCGCCACTCGGGCGCACCCCAAGGTGGAACGGGAGGACAGATGATCGCGGCGTTCTCAGTGAGCCCTGCTGGTCCCGAAGACGTCGCTGCGGCGGTGGCCGAGGCAGTGAGGCTTGTCCGTGAGAGCGGGCTGCCGAACGAGACCAATGCCATGTTCACCAACGTGGAAGGCGAGTGGGACGAGGTGATGGCTCTCATCAAGTCTTGCGTACTGCGCCTGGCCGAGGACTCCCCCCGCATATCGGTGGTGATCAAGGTCGACTACCGGCCCGGCGTCACGGGCGCGCTCCGTGGCAAGGTCGAAAGCGTCGAGCGTCGCTTGGCCGAGCTTGCCTGAGCGCTTCGGGTCCTGCGGGTCGGGCCGTTTCTCGAGCGTTGCGGTTGCAACTCGAGGATGGTGAGCTGACCGGCGGAAGGCGGGCTGGCCGGCGGAAGGACGGCGCGCTAGCCGACGGAAGGCGGCTCGACCCCCTCGGCGTAATCGAGCGCCCAGCTCGCCGCGGCTTCGGCGACCCGCTCCTCGGCGTCGCGAAGCTCTTTGATGAACGGGCCCGTCGGGACCTCGATCACTCGCTCGACGATCGCCTGATATGCGGCCGACGCGTCCTTGAGGGCCTGCTGGGCGGCGCGCGCCTTGTCGGAGAGGTTCACCATGGTCCCGTCATGATAGGCGGTCCCGCCGCTGCTCCTGTCCGTCGTCGGCCGGCTCGTCGAGCCGACGGCGAGCTTGGCGCAGGACTCAGCGAAGCCCGCCGAACAGGCCGCGTTTCTCGCTCAAAGGCCTGCCGCCAAATGGCCAGGCTCTGGCGGCGGTTCTCTCGGTGATGAAGCCGGCGAGGTCCCCGATGCTCGTGTCGGTCGGCAAGGTGCCCGCATGCCGCCACACGGTGGGTTGGCCCTCCTGCGAGCTCAGGTCCGGCCACCCGTAGTACCAGCACTCCTGGTCCAGCCAGAATCCGACAACCGCCACCGGCGAGTGCACCCGCAGCAGCTCCTCGTTGTCGGGGTCCCAGTCGACCGCCGTCGACTCGACGCGAAGGCCGGTCAGATCGCTCAGCAGTCGAACCAAGGACTCTTGCAAGACTTTCGTGCTCTCCTCGTCCGGCCCGCCCTTGGGTTTGGGAACCAGCTTGGAGTGGTCCTCGTCGATGAGCAGCTCGGCGCTCAGGTACCAGGCCGCCTGGCGCGTCCGACCGGTGAGGGGACCCGTCGTCGAAGCCAGGTCCGCGTCGAGCTCGGCGCGCAAGGCGTCGTGCTCGACGGCGTCGAGGTGACCGCACCAGTCCCTCCACAACAATGGCCGCAAGTTCCCGAACCGAACGCGCTCGGCGAAGCCGCTGGAGTCGACGCTGACCGGCTCGGGCTCCTGGCCCGGAGCGGGGATCAGGGCCTCGATCCGTTGCTCGAGCTCGGCGCTCATCGGCGAGTCACCAAGGACCGCGCTCGTGGGCAACGTCGGCAAGCTCGCCCCTTCTGGCTCCTGGCTACGGCTTGCCAGGACGCCGTTGTTCGCGAGATCGACCCATCGGCGCCACCTGTAGCGCGAGGCGGCACTGAGCACGCTCTTGGCCACGGTGGCGAGCTTCAACTCCTGGAACGTCGCAACCGGATGGCTCGCCCGCTCCGGCAGGTCCGGCCAGGAAGCCAGCAAGTGGTGACCGTCGTCTTCGCTCTCCACCTCGTAAGTCGTCATCGTCGGCTCACCTGACAGTAATGCGCCGGCGCCGTCACTCGGCGACGCCGACTCTGTCGCGTCCGGCCGCCTTGGCCAGGTACATCGCCTCGTCCGCGCGCTCGATCAGCCGGGCGAATGGTTCCCCCTGGTCGCGTAGGGCCACTCCCACGCTGGCGGTGACACGTGGGAGCGCCCCGCCGGGCTCGCCCACCGAGGCCCGGATGCGCTCGGCCACCGACTGGGCAATCTTTAGGTCGACTCCGGCGAGAAGCACGAGGAACTCCTCACCGCCATAGCGCACGACGATGTCGCCTCGGCGCGAGCCCTCGAGTATCGACCGCGCGACGTGGCGCAGCACCTGGTCGCCGACGGAATGACCGAAGCCGTCGTTCACGGCTTTGAAGCGGTCGAGGTCGATCATGAGGGCGGCGACCGCCGGCCTCAGGGTGCGATCGTCGAGGGCGCACAGCCTTCGCGCGGCATCGGCCAGGTACTGCCGGTTGTACAGGCCCGTGAGCGGATCGTGGATGGCTTGGTCGTAGAAGGCGTCCCGGTCGATGTCCGCGGCGCGCCGGAACAGCTCGCGCTCGAGCCCGACCGCCACGAGGCCGCAGAGCTCCTCCAACAGTGCCCGGGTGGGCGCGTTCAGTGCGGGCGTGTCACCGAACTCCAACACGGCCACCCCGCTCACCGACGCTGAAGAGGGCGACTGCAACGGCACCATGAGACGCGGGCCCACCGCAGGGGTGGCCCCGGAGAGCGCGGCGAGAACCTCGGCAGGCGGGTCGGCGGTCCGTCCCGCGAACCCGTTCGCCCGGTCGAACTGCAGTGTCGTGCTGCCCGTGCGGGCCCACAGCTCCAGGCGTTCGGCCCCGATGAGCCGCTCGGCCGTCTCGGCCAGCTGAGCGACGACGACGGAAAATTCCGGCTGCCGGACGAGGGTCTCGACGAGATCGCGCACAGTCCGGTTGGCAGACAGCAGGAACCTCAAGTCGGGATCGTCGCGGGCGAGCAAGTAGATGCCGCATTCCAGCTGGCCGAGCTCTTCTGTCAGCGGCGTGACGAGCTTCTCGGGGATCACCAGCCCGTGTTGAGGCGCGATCGTTCGCACGGGGAGCTGGCGGATCTGCGCGAGCGCGTGAGCGAGGATTTCGCCGCTCGGCATGTAGTGCTCGTGGAAGGCGCGCATCTGCTCGAAGTACGCCATGGATGTGGCGAAAAGTGAGTGATCATCGTCGGCGAACCCGCCGAACAGGTCGGAGGAGAACAGCGTGCCCGAGGTCTCGTCGAAGGTGCAGAAGGCGCCGGCGAAGTGCGCATAGGGCGTGAACAGGAACTGAAGCGCCCGGTCCTCGAGCTCGAGCCTCCAACCGTTCTCCTCGACCAGCCAGTACGGCAGGTCGACGCCAAGGTGGCGGATGAGGGCCTTGTCGCGCCAGTGCGTCACGATCGCCGCCTCGGGACGAAGCCCTCGCGCGACCAGCGCCGGAAGGGCCGAGATGATGTCAGGGTCCGAGTGCGAGCACACGAGCCAGCGCAGGTTCTCGACACCGACCACGTCGTCGACCTTGGCCATGACTTCGCCGGCGGTGAGAGCCGATCCAGGGTCGATCAGAACCGATTCGTCGCCTTGCTCCACCAGGTAGACGTGGCACTGGAACGGGTCTCCGGGGAGCAGGCCACCGACCCACCAGATGCGCGGGGCCAGCTCGATCGCAGGCGACGTGTCCAGGTCCACGGCGCCCATCATCCCACCCAGGTTGTGCGCCATGAGGGGTCATTCGCCTCTGGCGATCGAGGCCCGCCGGTTGTCTGATAACCGGGGGGCTCAGAAGGAGGCCTTGTGCAAGTTCTCATCGCTTATGGATCCAAGCGTGGAGGCACAGCGGGGCTGGCGGAGATGATCGGCGACGAGCTGGCGGCCGCCGGGCTGAGGACAACTGTGCAGCCTGCTCACGACGTCAAGCGCCTGGACGGATTCGACGCCGTCGTGATCGCAGGCGCTCTTTACGCCAACCGCTGGCACCGAGATGCCCGCCGGTTCGCCCGCCGGCACGCCGAGACGTTGCGCACTCGGCCGGTCTGGCTGGTCAGTAGCGGCCCGCTCGACGCGTCCGCAGCCGAGCGCGAGATCCCACCCGTCAAGCAAGTTGCGGCGGCGATGTCGAGCATCGGCGCCCGCGGGCAGATCACCTTCGGCGGCCGTCTCGAGACCACGGCAAAGGGCTTCCCCGCCCGGGCCATGGCCAAGTCGCGCGCAGGCGACTGGCGCGACCCGGACCAGGTGCACAAGTGGGCGTCCTCGATAGCCGAGGAGCTCGGCCGGGCCTAGCGCCGCCCCGCGAGCGGCATTGGTGCTAGCACGACTGCGGCGTCAGTGGGTGGCCCCCTCCTAGGCCGGTGCTGCGCGAGGCAGACTTTGTTGCGAAGAGGGGGATCTCATGCGGGCCATTCGGGTCGTGTTTCGCTCCGAGCTCCAGCACCGGTGGCGGTCGTGGCTTGCCCTCACGATCCTCGTGGCGCTGGTGGGCGGGACGGTGCTCGGTGCTGTCGCCGCCGGGCGGCGCACCGCGACGGCTTTCCCGCGTTTTCTCGCCCGCTACGGCTATGACGTCCAGGCCTTCAGCTTCCCCACGCCCTTGCCCAAAGGGATCGCTTCGCTGCCCGATGTCTCCGCCGTCTACTACGAAGTCTCCTACGCCTGCGGGAACATGACCGTCAACAGGCAGATCGTACCCGAGGACGACGCCTACATCTCGGGGCTGCCCTCGCAGGCGATGAGATCGACGAAGCTGGTGTCTGGCCGCATGCCTGCCGCTCCTGACGAGGTCCTGGCCGGATTCACGATGCAGCAGCAATTCGGCTTGCACATCGGCTCGATCGTCACGGTGCCCCTTTACTCGCCGGCACAGGCGAGCGCCTTGGAGGGCGGTAACCCGCCCCCGCGGGGGGCACGGATCAGGTTCCGGGTCGTCGGCGTCGAGGCGAACGTGACGGACTTCCCAGCTGGCGGCACCCCCGTCTACAACCTCTACACGAGCCCCGCCTTCGATCGGGGCCAGGGCCGCCAGGCTCTCCGCTACTACGGAGCGCTCGTGCGTCTGCGCGACGGGGCCGCGGGCCTGCCCCGTTTCCAGGTCGACTTCCAGCACCTCCCCGGCCTGGCCTATGACCACGGGATCCAGTCCGAGGACTCGGCTGACACCGCAGTCGAGCGGTCGATACATCCCCAGGCAGTCGGCTGGTGGCTCTTCGCCCTCTTCGTCGGCCTGGTCGGCCTCGCCGTCGTCGGCCAGGCCCTGTCACGCCAGAGCCTTCTCGAAGCGGAGTCGTATCCGAGCCTGCAGGCCCTCGGGTTCCGTCCCAGTCAGGTGTTCACGCTCGGGATGGCCCGTGCGGGCGCGATCGGGCTGACCGGTGCGATAGGGGCCGTGTTGCTCGCGTTCGCGCTGTCCCCCTTGACGCCAGTGGGCGAAGCTCGCATCGCCGAGCCGGTGCAGGGCTTTGCTTTCGACGTCCTCGTGCTCGGCCTCGGAGCGGCCTCGACCGTCATCGTGACGGTCCTTCTCACCGCCTATCCGGCCTGGCGAGCGACCCGCTTTCAGCTTGCCCAACCGCAGGCAGAGCTCGGTGCCACCCGGGCATCGGTTGTCGTCGCCGGCCTGGCGAGAGCGGGTGCCCCGGCGAGCGTCGTCGTCGGCACGAGCCGCGCCCTCGAACGGGGCAGGGGACGCGCCTCGGTCCCGGTCGTCACGGCGCTCCTGGGCACGGTCGTGGCCGTGGCGGCCCTCGTCGCCACCGCCGTGTTCGGTGCCAGCTTGTCCAATCTCGTGTCGACCCCGGCTCTGTACGGGATGAACTGGCAGGTCGACCTGAGCAGTGTCACCTACCAGCAGATCCAGGCCGTCGTGCGCAAAGAGGCGGGCAACCCGGCGATCACCAAGATAACCGCCGAGATAGTCGGGAAATTCGTCGAGGTGCGCGGCATCACCGTGCCGGCGCTCATCGTCGAGGACCCCAAGGGCCCGATGGCGTTCTCGCTCGTCGCGGGCCGCTATCCGACAGGTGAGGGAAAGATCGCCCTCGGGGCGACGACGCTCGCCCAAGCGGGCGCACACATTGGTTCGCGGGTTGCTGTGACCGTCTTCAACTCGACACGCGCCGCCCACACCGCCCTCGTCGAGGTGGTGAGCACCATCGCCTTTCCTCCCGAATTCGGCACGGGCGGTTTCGGCATCGGGGCCGTGGTCTCCGTGCCGACTGCGGAAAGCCTCGCCTGCCCGGCTGGTCCGAACCGGCGGGCCTGCCTGAGCGCGCTCGAGGCGAAGATAGAGCACGCCAGCTGGGAGCTGGCCATCGGCACGGCGCCGGGTCGAGTGGGGCGTGCCACGTCGAGCAAGCTGCAGCGCCGGTTTGCTTCCGTGCTGACCCCGGTCGCCGTGCCGCAAGACTTGGCCAACTTCGGCCAGGCCGTCAATTTCCCTGCACTCCTCGGGGCCACCCTCGCCATCTTCGGTGCCGCCGCCCTCGCCCACCTGCTTCTCGTGAGCGTGGCCAGGCGGCGCAGGGAAGTGGCGATCTTGAAGGTGCTCGGATTTGTGCGCCTGCAGGTCGGCGCGGCGGTGTGCTGGCAGTCCGCCACCGTCGTTCTCGTCGGGATCGTGCTCGGGGTGCCGATCGGGATCGCGGCCGGTCGTGTGATCTGGCGGGCCTTCGCCTCCAATCTCGGAGTCGTGCCAGTCGACATCGCACCGGTGCGCCTCGTCGTCATCTTCGCAGTCGGGGCACTGGCTGTGGGTGGGCTGCTGGCGCTGGTTCCCGCCATGCTGGCCGCACGGACCCGGCCCGCGGAGGCGTTGCGAGAGCCCTAACGGGTCGCCAACGGCAAGCCTGTCAAGGCGCGGCGCGCCGGCTCGCCTCGTCGCGGTAGCGGCCGAGCACCCCGGGCCAGCCCGCGTCGTACTCGGCACGGGCGGTGGCCGGGTTGTCGAAAACTTCCCAGCCCGTGTGCTCCAGCGCGACCAGCGTCCCGGTCTTCGTGGCGGTGAAGGTGACCTCGACGTGACTGGACCTGTCCGGTGCCCGGCCGGGGTGCCAGGTGAAACCCACGGCCGAGACCGGCTCCCAACGCGTGACGGTCCCCCAGACGGAGACTTCCCCCTTGGGCGATCGCTCCACGATCTCGTCGTCCACGAAAGCGACGGTGGCTTCGGGCCCGTACACACCGTGATCGGCCAACGGCCACCAATTCCCGATGTGGGACGTGAACACCTCGAAGGCCGTCGTCGCCTCGGCGTCGACCGTCACCTCCTGACGGACCGGCGGGAGAACGCTCACTGAGGGCTCCTTTGCTCGTTCGGTCACTGAGGGCTCCTTTGCTCGTTCGATGTTCGTGTGCACGACAGGGCGGCTTGCCGCTGCCTCGGCGCCCGGCCCCGCCCCTGGGCCTCCCGGGCATGAAGGCCAAGCAGCCCGGCTGTCGTCGCGATCGCGAACTCGAACACGACTTCCGGGTCCTCCACCACACCTACCAGCTGCCCGAAGAGCTCGAAGCTGATCTGCCCGAAGAGCTGGGTCCAAACGACCAGGGCCCTGGCCACGATCGCCGGAGGCACGCCCGGCATGGCAAGGTGGGCCAGCTGACGAGCCTCGGCGGCCATGTCGCGAGAAAGCGGGGACGCCTCTAAGGGTGCGAGCTCGCCCGCGCGGTAGGCATCGAGCAGTAAGCCGGCGAGGGCTAAGGTGACGCGGCTGGCCGGAGCGATCGTCTGAGCGGGCGCCTGGTAATCGGGAACGGGCGAACCGTAGATGAGGGCGTACTCATGGGGGTGCTCGAGGGCCCAGGCCCGGATCGACCGGCACACCGACTGCCAACGCTCGAAGCCTCGGTCGCCGACAGTCGCCGCCGCCTCGGCCACCTCACCCAAGGCGTCGTAGGCCTCGATGATAAGAGCCGTGAGGAGCTCGTCTCGCGATGAGAAGTAGCGGTATATGGCCGAGGAGGCCATGCCCATCTCACGGGCCACGGCGCGCAGCGACAGGGTACCCGCGCCCTCGGTGGCCAGCTGGCCCCGGGCCACGGCGATGATCTCAGCTGTTACGGCATCTTTGACTCGTTGACGTGCGTTTGGCACAAGTGCCTGGCATTTCATGTGCCCATCTTCGCACACCGAGAGCACTGTCCGCGATATGTGAGCAGTGCTCTTGACAAGGCGGGGCTGGCGTGTGAGCATTGCTCCGAAACGAGAGCGGCGCTCACAAAAGGCAGACCTGAGACAATAGGGGGGCACCATGAGCCGAGGCTCGGCTTTTGAACGCTGGGGGCGTGTCATGGCTCGTCGGCGCCGGCTGACGCTCACGATCGCCTTGACCGGGGTCGTCTTCACTGTCATCTGGGGAAGTGGTGTCCTCGGCCACCTGCAGACGGCCGGGGGTTTCTACGCCCCCGGCACGCAAAGCCAGCAGGAGGCCCTCATGGCGACCGGCGCCTTCGGCCGAGATGCCGGCGACGTCGTGGTCATCTACTCGACCCCGACCGAATCGGTACGGACGGCGGGGTTTCGGATCGCCGTGACCCGCACGCTGGGCGCTCTCCCGCGCCGTGCCGTCCAGTCCTACGCGACCTACTGGTCCAGCGGATCCTCGAGCTTCGTCAGCGCATCCGGCCGGGAGACCTTCGCCGTCCTCGAGCTGACCGGCTCGAGCGACGACGCCCGCCAGGACAGCTACAACGCCATCAAGGCCGATCTGGGCGCACCTGGTCTTCACACCCAGGTCGGTGGGCTGGTCCCGACCGACGAAGCCATCACCAACCAGACGAGCGCTGACATCGGCCGTGCCGAGAGCCTGTCCCTGCCGATCCTGCTCATCTTGCTGCTGGTGATCTTCGGCAGTGTGACAGCCGCCAGTCTCCCGCTCGCCATAGGCGGTATCGGGATTCTCGGCTCGTTCAGCGTGTTGCGCTTCCTCACCTTGTTCACGCCCGTCTCGATCTTTTCTGTGAACATAACGACGATCCTCGGGCTGGGACTCGGCATCGACTACGGCCTTTTCATAGTCAGCCGCTTCCGAGAGGAGTTGCGCCGCGAAGCCTCCGTGGAAGCAGCGGTCGCGCGGACGGTCGCCACTGCCGGTCGCACGGTGGCGTTCTCCGGCGTCACCGTCGCCGTCGCCCTGGCCAGCTTGATGCTCTTCCCCGAGACGTTCCTCCGCTCGATGGGCTATGGCGGGGTATTGACGGTTGTCGTGGACATGCTGGCTGCCCTGACCGTCATGCCGGCGCTGCTGGCGCTGCTCGGTCCGAGGGTGAACTCATTGAGGATCCGACGCTCGATCAGGCGGGCGCCGGCCCCGATCGAGAGCGGGGCTTGGTATCGGCTCGGCCAACGCGTGATGCGTCGCCCCCTGGCGGTGGCCGCGGTGATAATCGTCCTGCTCCTCGTCCTCGGCTCGCCCTTCTTGAAGATCGCCTGGGGAGGGACCGACGCCACCGTGCTGCCAGCGGGCGCGGCACCACGGCAGGTCGCCGAGGCGCTCGGCCGGGACTTCCCGGGCAATCCGACCGCCCCGGTCGAAGTCGTGCTGGACTTCGGCGGCCCGATCGCGGCCACAACGGCACGAAGCGCCGAGCTGGCCTCTTACCTGAGCCGCCTCCGGCACGTCGCCGGGGTCACGGGCGCCCAGGTGACGGGCGTGCGCGGGGACCTGGCCCGTGTTGACCTGAGCTACCGACCGGGCCCCTACTCGCAACAGGCGGCAGCCATCGTCGCGCGAGTCCGCGACGTCGCACCGCCAGCCGGTGCCGCAGCCTACGTCGGCGGGCAGAGCGCGCTGCTGGCGGACACCCTGGCCGGCCTGGGTCACACGCTGCCGTGGATGGTGCTGATCGTGGTGCTGGCAACCTTCCTTCTGTTGTTCCTCGCCTTCGGCTCGGTGCTCCTGCCGGTCAAGGCGATCGCCATGAACCTGTTGTCTCTCTCGGTGATGTTCGGCGTATTGGTGTGGGTCTTCCAAGAAGGGCACCTCTCCCGGCTGCTGGACTTCACACCGAACGGCACGATCGACCCCTCCACGCCGATCCTGATGTTCGCCATCATGTTCGGGCTGTCTATGGACTACGAGGTGTTCTTGTTGTCCCGCATCCGCGAGCACTACGACCGCAGCGGCGACAACACGGCCGCGATCGCCACAGGGCTGCAGCGTACCGGTGGCGTGATCACCAGCGCGGCGCTGATGCTCGGCGTCGTGATCGGCTCGTTCTCCGCCTCGAGCGTCACCTTCACCAAGATGATGGGCATCGGCATGGTCGTCGCCCTGAGCGTGGATGCCACCATCGTGCGCCTGCTGCTCGTGCCGGCGACGATGAAGCTGCTCGGTGACGCGAACTGGTGGGCGCCAGGGCCCTTGCGCAGGATCTACACCCGGTTCGGGTTCAAAGAGAGAGCAGATGCGTCATCGCCGCTCGGCGGCCCCGAGCCGCTGCCGGCCTGAGGTTACGAGCGGCTCGGTCTTCCGGCGTCGTCAGCCGGAGGCGGGAGCCGTTGTCCGCACGAGGCTACCCACGAGCGCTTCGAGCTGTTCCTGATCCAGGGGCCTGCTGAGGAGGAACCCCTGGGCGCTGTTGCATCCGGCGGTTCGAACCGCCTCGAGCTGGCTGTCCGACTCCACGCCTTCGGCGACGACCTCGAGACCGAGGGTCCGACCGAGCGAGACGAGAGTCTGTAGCACCGAGGCGTCCTCTGGCGATTTCGAGAGGGACCTGACGAACGAGCCGTCGATCTTCAGCGTGTCGACGGGAAAGCGGCGGAGGGAGGCGAGCGAGGAGTAGCCGGTCCCGAAGTCGTCGATCGAGAGTCGCAGCCCGAGGGTTTTCAGCTTTGTCATGCGGGTGATCACCGCCTCCGGGTCATGCATCATCGCCGTTTCGGTGATCTCGAGCGCGAGTCGCGCCGGATGCAGGCCGCTCTCGGCGAGAGCTCGCGTCACATCGGTCACGATGGCGTCGGACTCGAGCTGGCGGGCTGAGATGTTGACGGCCACGTCGAGGCAGGCCCCGAGATGCTGCCAGCCGGCGGCACAACGACAAGCCTCGGAGAGAACGTAACGACCGAGGTCGACGATGAGCCGTCCGGAGGCTTCGGCTGCGGGGAGGAATTCGCTCGGAGGGAGCAGACCACGTTGAGGATGCTGCCAACGCACTAGCGCCTCCATGGCGCAGAGGTCACCGTGCTCCAAGTTGTAGATCGGCTGATAGTGGACGCGGAGCTGGTCACCGTGGATCGCTGCGGTGAGCTCCGTCTCGAGCTGGAGGCGCGCCTGGGCGGCGCGCCGCATCCGGGGCCGAAAGCTGACGGAGCGGTTCTTGCCCGAGCTCTTCGCCGTGTACATGGCGACATCGGCCTCTTGGAGAAGGTTCTCGGCAGTGCCGTCAGAGGCGGTGGCGATGCCGATGCTGGCGCTGACGAGGTACTCGCGGCCGTCCAGGTTGAATGGCGGGTGGAGCACGTCCTGCACACGCTGGGCCAACAGCTCTGATGCGTCTGCCAGCGCCCCGTTCTCGACGAGGACGACGAACTCGTCTCCGCCGAGGCGGCCCACCGTGTCGCTCTCGCGGGTCACCCGGCGCAAGCGCGCCGCCACTGCGGCCAGGAGCTCGTCGCCGGTCGCGTGCCCAAAGCCGTCGTTGACTTCCTTGAAGTTGTCCAAGTCGACGAAGAGCAAGGACGCCGAGCCGTGGGTCCTGCGTGCGGTGGCCAGCATCTGCTCTGCACGGTCGAGCACCAGGGCGCGGTTGGGTAGACCCGTGAGAGGGTCGTGGAGCGCCTGGTGACGCAGCTGTTGCTCGAGATCGCGGCGATCGGTGATATCTGTGATCGAGCCGACCAGTCGCGTCGCCGGGCTTGGCGCGCCCGGGATCGCCAGCGCACGGCAGTGCACCCAGCGGTACGTGCCGTCTCTGCTGCGCAGACGATGCTCAGACTCGAGAGCTGTGGAGGCACCGCTCCAGCAGGCGTCGAGGCCGGCGTCGAGTCCCGTCCTATCTTCGGGATGCACCCGCCCGAGCCACTCCTCAGGGCTCGTGCTGATCTCGTCGGGCCTGCAACCGACCACTGCTTTCCACCGCTCGGAGAAGACGATTCGACCGGAAAGCAGATCCCAGTCCCAGAGCCCGTCGTTGGCAGCACGTGCGGCAAGGGCATAGCGCTCTTCGCTGGAGCGCAAGGAACGGACCATGCCTTGCTGTTCGACCGCCATGCTCAGCAGGGCTGCGCACTGGAAGTAGAAGTCGCGCCCTGTGGAGACAGTCGTCTCGACCGGGCCGACAAGGGCCAACAGACCCCAGTCTCTCGTCGCAGTTCTGACGGGCAGCACGATGGTGATCTCCGCCGCGGCCGGCTCAGCGAGCGACACGAGCCGCGACGGGGGGAATGACTCGACTCCGACGGTGCCTCCGACCGGAAATGTTTCGTCACCGCCGGAGACGAACGAGCCGGCGAGCTCGATGGCCGTGTTCTCATCCGGGTGGTCCGTGCCGTCCCCAGGTGCCTGCCGCCAGAGCCCGAGGCAGGCGGCTCGCACCCGTGTCTGGCGCAGGAAGTGCAGCCCACCTTCGGCGTTCGCCGGGTTCCGCAGGAGGTCCAAGCTGATGTGGTACTCCTCGCGCAGCGAGTGATAGAGCCGGCGTCTGTCGTGCTCCTGTTCGCATGCGTACGCCCGTGACATGGCGAGCGAGATGTCGGCGATTCTGCGCTCCAAGTCGGCGTTCTCGGCTCCCGACGGTGCGGACTTTGGCGCGAAAGTGCGCGCGCACTCGACCGATGCGGGGACCACCTCGAAGCGTCCCGTCGCGCGGCACAGCTCCTCGGCCACGACCGCGAGCCGCGCGGCCAGCTCGTCGGGAAGTTCCTCTCCCGGCGCCCCGATGACATCCGCGACCACCTCGGCTGCGCGCACGGCCACCTCACCGGCCTCGTCCTCCCTGGCGCCCTGGTCGGTCAAGTTGTCCAGCAACACGTGGCTCAGGCCGGCGCGAGTGCTCTCGCCCGGCGCCACGGCGGCGTTGTCGGTCCGGCCCGGGCGTTCCGGTGCGCACCCGCAGGAGGACCGAACGATTAACCGGGTTGGGACCTGGTGGTACAGCGCTGGCGTCTGTTCTTGACCGAGGGCCAGTTGTGCCGCCTTAGCGCCGATCGCGGCCAGGTCCTGGTGGACGCTCGACAGGGCGGGAGTCATCAAGGACCCGGTCTTGGTGTCGTCGAAGCCGACAACCGCCTGTTGGCGGGGAAGCACCAGTCCCGCACCCTTCAGGACGCCCATGAGCCCGATGGCGTTGAAGTCTGTTCCGGCGATGACCGCCGTCGAGGGGAGACCCGCCGCCAGCATGGCCTCGCCGGCCTCCGCACCGCCGCGCTCGACGTTGTCGCTCACCTCGAACAGCAGGTTCTCGTCGGGTTCGATGCCGTGCAGGGCAAGGCTTTCTCGGTAAGAGTCGTAACGCTGGCGTATGTCGTACTGCTTCAGGTTCCCCACAAAGGCGATATGGCGATGCCCGTGATCGACGAGGTGATCGACCGCCGAGACAGCGCCTGCTCGGTTGTCCGAGGACACCACCGGGCACGTGAGACCCTCTACCTCGTTGCTCACCAGGACGACGGGGATCCCGGCAGCTTGGAGCTCGAACAGGTAGGTGGAGTCGACTGCGTTCACAAGGGCGATCACTCCGGCGAAATGCTTCCAGCCCGCCCTGCGCCGAAAGCGCGACTCGGCACGGTCCACGTCGGCGTCGCCCGGGTCGAAGGTCTGTATCCCGACGACCGCCGCGCCGGCTTGCGCCGCGATCTCGGTGATGCCCGAGAGCACACCGCCGAAGAAAGTCGTGGTGAGAAGTGGTGACAGGACGCCGATGATGGGCCTGTCGTCGCCCGCACGGGGAAGCTCCCTCGAGGAGCTTTGTTGCACCAATTCTATATCGACCTGACAGGCAAGCCACTTGAGCTGCGCATTCATGGCGCGCTAGTCGGGCCAGGAGACCTCCATGCGCGCACCGCCGAGGCCTGCACTGGCGTCGATTCGCCAGCGTCCTCCGGTGGAGCGAACAATCGAATCGGCGATCGCGAGGCCAAGCCCGTGACCACCTGCCTGGTTGGTGCCGCGCCGGAACCGGTCGAACAGCTGCGCTCGCTCCGCCTCGGGGATCCCAGGTCCCGAGTCCTCGACCGCGAGGACGACGCGGGGACCCACCCGCCCCACCTCGATGCGCACGCAGCCGGCCTTGCCTGCGTACTTGCAGGCGTTGTCCACGAGCACGGCCGCCAGGCGGTCGATCCAATCCGCGGGCGCCACGATCATCGGGGGGCCGGTCCCGACACGCGCAAGCTGCAGGTGGAGCGATCTTGCGCCCGCAAGAGCCCTGAAGCGCTGGGCGCATCCTGCGGCGATCGTTGCCACGTCGACGGCCCCAGAGGCCGGCGGCGGGGGAGCAGAGTCGAAGCGGGCGAGCCACAACAGGTCCTCGACGATCCGCTTCAAGCGCTCGCTCTCTCGGGCTATCCGCCCGAGGGTCGCAGACTCGTCTGTTCCCGCCGAGCTGTGAGCAAGCGAGAGCTCTGCCTCGATGACGCTGAGCGGTGTCCGCAGCTCGTGGGAGGCATCGGCCGTGAACTCCAGCTGTCGGCGATGCGCCAGCTCGATGGGTTTCGCCGAGCGGAGACCGATGAGCAAGGACGCCAGGAAGATCGCGATCAGAAGCACGGGCGCGGCTATGAGCTCGGAGGTGACGAGGACGTTCTCTACGTGGGCCAGCTCGGTCAGGCTCTCGCCGGCGACGAGGAGACCCCCTCGGTAGGGCACTGACAGCAGTCGGTAGTCCGTCCCCGAGAGGCTCCTCGTAACCGATCCGGCGCCCGCCTCAGGCCAGACCAGGGAAGGCAGCGGCGGCGAGGCGGCATTCGCCTGCGCGACTCGGCTCTGCGGTGCGACTTCCCAGACGTAGATCGGCTCGCCGTATATCCCGAGGCCGTAGTGGACGCCGCCGCCGGGCGAATCCGGCTCCTTGCTCGCAAGAGCAGGTGGTCGCGTCCGCGCGGCCGCGAGCCGGCTGGCGAGCTGGCGGTCGACCTGGGCGACCAGGCGGTGCGCCGCGAACACGTCGAGGAGGGCTACGGCTCCTGCATATACGACGACCACGACCAGTGTCGCTACCGCTGCGACTTTGAGCGAGGGCGCGAGGTGGTTCCTGACGTTTGCTCTTCGTAGCTGGCTCATGTCGGCACGAGCCGGTAGCCGACGCCGCGGTGGGTGTCGATGCGGACGTGGGCTCCAGTGAGCTTCGATCGAAGGTGGGCGACGTGGACGTCGATGGTGTTGGAGCCGACGGCATCAGCCTCGTATTGCCAGACCTGCAGGGCTATGGACCGCCGGGTGACAACGGCCGGGGAGCGTTGCAGGAGGACCTCGAGGATGCCGAGCTCAATCTGGGTCAGGCCGAGCGCCGTCCCGCCCGCGTTCACGGTCCGTGACGCCGGTTCGTAGACGAGGTCCCCGACCGACAGTCGAGGCGGTCGAGCGTCCGAAGGCCTGCGCTGCAGGGCTCGTAGCCGGGCGAGAAGCTCGGGGAAGTCGAACGGCTTGACCATGTAGTCGTCGGCGCCCTCGTCGAGACCGGTCACCCGGTCGGTCGGCATGTCCCGAGCCGTGAGCATCAATACCGGCACGCCGCCGCCCGAGCGGCGCAGCGAGCGCACCACGTCGATCCCACTTGTGACCGGCATTCGCCAGTCGAGGATGGCGACCTCGTACTCGTAGGTTCCGAGGTAGCTGAGAGCCTCCGATCCGTCCGCGACACTGTCGACGATGTAGCCGGCTGCCTTCAGCCCCCGCTCCAGCACGGACCTGAGAGCTTCGTCGTCCTCGGCCACGAGGATCCTCATCGTTCTCCGTTCTACCCGATCAAGCGGCGAGACGGTCCCTTCTCGCTTCATGAGATCTTAAGGAAGCGCGGTTTAGTCTTCCCTCAGTGACCGATGCTCCGGATGGCAGCGAGTTGCCCGACCCCGACGTGCCTTCCCCCCAACCGCGCCGTAGCCGCTGGCGCAGGCGCCCGCGCCGGATCTCGCGTCGGCCACGTTGGTTGCGCAATCTCATCAGGGTTTCGATAGTTCTCCTGGTGGTCGTCATCGCCCTCGCCGGGAGCGAGATCGCCTATGTCGCCTACCGGAACAACCAGGTCCAACGGGTGACGCTCCATCATCTCCAGTCGTCGCCCACCTCAGGCCCGAATGTCGGCGTGCAGACGTTCCTCCTCGTCGGCTCGACGTCCCGCTGCGTTTTGAACAACAAACAGACCAAGGCCTTTGGCAGCTGCGCCGCGGGCATCACCGGTGTCAACTCGGACGTGATCTTGCTGCTGCGGGCCGACCAGCGGACCCATACCGTCTCGGTCCTCTCCATCCCGCGTGACCTCGCCATGAACAATGTCCGCCCGGGGCAGTTCTACAAGATCGACGCCGCTCTCGCGGACGGCCCCGACCAGCTCGTCGCCGCCATCGAGCAGAACTTCGGGATCCCGATCAACCACTTTGTCGAACTGAACTTCGACAGCTTCCAGAGCATCGTGAACACGCTCGGCGGCATCAACATGTACTTCCCTGACCGGGTCTACGACGACAGCAGCGGGCTCCACATCCGCACGACAGGTTGCGTGCACCTGGACGGCTTCAACGCCCTCGCCCTGGTCCGGGCGCGCAACTACTGGTACTTCAAAGGTGGTCAGTGGAGGGACGACGGCAGCGGCGACCTGGGACGGATCATCCGCGTGCACGAGTTCCTCCGGGTGCTGGCCACAGCGGTTGCCAAGCGGGGCTTCTCGAACCCGATCACCGACAACGACCTGCTCGGCGCGGTGGCCCCGGACCTCGAGATCGACTCGAGCCTGTCCATCAGCGACATGGTCGATCTTCTGCGGGCGTACGGGTCGGTCAATCCAGACGCGGTTCCCGAGCTGACCATGCCGAACATCGAGAACTTCGCCGACTACATGTACCAGGGCTACGACTTCGGGTCCGTCGTGCTGCCGACCTACCCTCAGGACCAGAAAGCCATCGACAAGTTCCTCGGGCTGAAGAGGCCACCGGGCTCGGCGGTCGCGCCCGGTTCGTTCACGGTCTCGGTTGCAAACGGGACGGCCACGCCCGGTCAGGCCACCACGACTGCTGCCGAGCTTTCCTCGCGCGGCTTCGACGTGGTGGGCACCGCCAGCGCGACACCCGTCGGCCCGATCTCGGAGACGGTCGTCTACTACGCGCCGGGTCGTCTGCTCGACGCCGAGCGGCTCGTCGAGAACCTCCACGGCATCGTCGCGATGGCCCAGGGACCGACCGATGACAGTGCTGACGTGACGGTGATCACCGGCTCGGACTACCTGGTATGGGGCCCACTTGCTCCCAGAGCCGCCAAGAAGACGACAGCCAAGAAGACGACAGCCAAGAAGACGACCGGCAAGAAGACGACCGGCAAGAAGACGACCGGCAAGAGGACGACGACAACACTGGCCCCGACGACAACGGTGGCTACGACGACAACAACAGTGGCCCCGACAACGACAACAGTGGCCACGACGACGACCACGATGCCACTGGCGAGCACACTCGGTCCGCCGAGCCCAGCAGTGCAGGCGCTTCCCTCCTACGACCCGAGGGCCTGCCCGGCCTCCTAACAGAGGGCCCGGGTGGCCTGCCTGGTCCAGGAGGCATCCCCCCGGTGCCCGACCCTCTGTCCGCCGGCATCATCGTGGCGACCAAGGACGAAAGGCACAGGCCTCGGTGCGGGCGACTCTAGAAGCGGAGCGCCTGCGCCCCACGGAGCACCTCCATTTTTTGAGCTTGCGCGGGGCGTCCCGCCAGGTGGCCAACACGCGTGATGACCTGTTCGATCTCCTCTGCCGGCAGCGGTTTGGAGAACAAGAAGCCCTGACCTTGGTCACAGCCTTCCCGCCGGAGGTGACTTAGTTGCGGCGTCTCCTCGATACCTTCCGCGATCGTGAGGAGGCCGAGGGACTTGCCGAGCTGGATCAGCGCGTCGAGGAAGTTGGAGCCCGTCGAGGTGGCCAGCTGGGCGACGAAGGACCGGTCGATCTTCAATATGTCCACCGGGAACTCCCTCAGGTAAGCGAGCGAGGCGTACCCGGTCCCGAAATCGTCGATGGCGATGCGCACCCCGAGCTCGGACAAGGCGGACAGGCACTTGGCGGTCGCCTTGGGGTCGACCATCAAGATCGTCTCGGTCACTTCGACGGTCAGATAGCTCGGGTCGAGGCTGGCGGCGTCAAGGGCTTCCCGGACGTGGTCGAAGAGCAGGTCATGGTGGAGCTGGCGGGCGCCCACGTTCACCGATACGCCCACCGGGTGTCCCAGGTCGTGCCAGAGACTGGCCTGGCGGCAGGCCTCCATCAGGACATAGCGCCCGACGTCGACGATCAGGTTGGAGGTCTCGAGCACGGAGATGAACTCGGTAGGCCCAACCACCCCGCGTTGTGGGTGGCGCCAGCGCAGGAGAGCTTCCACACCTCTGGGCAGGCCCGTGTCGAGGTTGACGATCGGCTGGTAGACGAGGAAGAACTGCCGGCTGGCGAAGGCCTCGGCCAGGTCTATTTCCATCGTCAGCTGCTTTTTGACGACGTCGTGCATCTCCTGTCTGAAGATCGCGTAACAGTTCTTGCCCATCATCTTGGCCCTGTACATGGCGGTGTCTGCATCTCGCAAGAGGTCCTCGGGGCTGTAGCGCAGTCCCGTCGCGATGCCGATGCTGGCCGAGGTCGACAGGGTGATGGCGTCGGCGCCCCCCAACCGGAAAGGCTCCCGAAGGGCCGCAAGGAGCCGCTCAGCCACGGCTTTGACCCCCTCGTCAGAGTACGAACCCGTGGACAGCACGACGAACTCGTCCCCACCGAGACGTCCCACGGTGTCGGAGTCCCGTACAGCCGCAGAGAGCCGGGCCGCCACGGTTCGCAGCAGCTCGTCGCCGGTCTCGTGGCCCAATGTGTCGTTCACCTTCTTGAAGTCGTCAAGGTCGATGAAGAAGACGGCGATGGGCGGGCCCTCATGTCGCGCCAGACCGACAAGCTGCTGGACCCGCTGGTTGACCAATAGACGGTTGGGCAGCCCGGTAAGCGGGTCGTAGAGGGCTTGGTGGCGCAGCTCCGCCGTTCGCTCCTCGACCAGCTCCAGGGCCGAGCGGCGCGAGCGGACGAGAAGCCGCAACGAGATGACGAGGAGGAAGGTCAGAGCCACAGAGGCGAACAACACGGCCAGCCCTTGCGCGAGGGGGGATGGGCCGTTGTTGCGAGGGATCATGGCCACGTCGATGATCCAGCCGGGATCGGAGGGGAAGGCGAGCCTCTCGGTGGGCACCCCGGCCTGGGGCTGTCCGGCATGGGCCAGCTCCGTCGGCCCCGTTTCCGGTGAGGCGTAGTCCAGCGCCAAAGAGACGCCGTTCTCGTTGCTCAACGCCGGTTCGAGGATCCTGCTGGCGTCGAAGATGGCCATTGTCCAACCAGCCAGCGCTTCGGCTCGGGCCTGCGTGGTGGAGGGGACCTGCGCCCCCGCGTAGACGGGGCTGACCTCGATGAAGATGGGGAGCTGGACGATGTAGTCCTTGAGCGCGGCGGGCAAGGCCGGCATCCCCGGGGGTGGCTTGATCAGGTTCACGAGCGACGCCACCGTGGACTGGCCGGTCTTCGCCGAGGCGTCGAGCAGAGCCTCGAAGGACGAGGCGCAGAAGTTGAAACGCGCCGAAAGGTACGGGGCGACCCAGGACAGCAGCAGGTCCTTGACGAGTCCTTGGTCGGGCAGGAGGTCGACAACGGCGAGGCGAGTCAGGCAGTAGCCGGAATGGCCATTGATGGAGGTGCTCAGGGGGGCCGAGCCTGCCGCCCGCACGCCGAGGGGAGGGTCCCGCTGGGTAACGGTTTCGAAGCTGCGCAGACCGGCTGTGCTGACACTCTCGACGTAGCTGAAGGCGATGCTGCCCGGGTAGCGCTGCGGGGGGTCGAGCTTTGACAGGACGGCGGTCAAGGCGCCATTGGTGAGCTGAGGATGCGTGGCCACGAGAGCGTTCACCGTCGCCGCCAGGTCGTTGTCACGCTCCAGGGACGTGCCCACGATCGACTTCACGTTCTCGAGCGATGCCGCGGCCGCCTGCCGGCGCATCGAGCTGATGTAGGCGTACCACGCGAAGGCACTGACAGCTGAGATGACGAGGCCCAGCACGAGGACGAGGACGATGAACGCCTTCCATGCGCTGCGTTCGAAGGGGAGGCGACTGGTCGACCGAGACGACCTGCGAGCGGCACGGTCCTGGTCGTCGGGGGTCCTGCGAGCCCATGGAACGGGACGCCGGGTCAGGTAAGGGTGGAGCTCTGGTCGGCGGAGCTGTCTTACCTCATCCATGAGCGTTGTCCTGTTGACGAGACGTCGGGCCCTTCCTGGGCAACTTGTCATATCGGCATTACAGGTGTGCTTCTTGAGCCAGGCAGGCGAAGTCGTCTACATCCGACACAGGTCGTGACAGAACGTCCAGGTCGCGGCGGATCTCTCCCTGACCTCAGCGGCCAAGGAGCGGTGACGTTGCCGAGTGCAGGCCGTCGCCCGCCCCGGCGCGACTTAGGATCGCTCCGCGGGCCCAAGGCCGCCCGCCCGGGGGCGAAAAGGAGGAACGCTCATGGAGGTTCGAGGTCGTCCCCTGCATTTCGGGGTGCAGCTTCAGGCGCAACGCACCAGCTGGCAGGACTACGTCGCGGCGCTGCGGTCGGTCGAAGAGCTCGGCTTCGATTCTGCTTGGACATGCGACCACCTGCTGCCGTTCTCCGGTCCAGACGACGGTCCCTGTTTCGATGCCTTGACGACCTTGGCGGCGATGGCGACTCTCACTGCCCGCGTGCGCATCGGGGTCCTCGTGAACGGCGTCTTGTACCGCGACCCGGCCACCCTCGCAAAGAGCGCCGCCCTCGTCGACCACATCAGCGGCGGGAGGCTGGAGTTCTCCCTCGGGGCGGCGTGGGCGGAGAGGGAGTTCCGCACCTACGGACTGCCCTTTCCTCCCCTCGCTGAGCGTTACGACCGCGTCGACGAGGCGCTGCAGATCATCAGGTCCCTGTGGCGCCAGCCGCGGACGACCTTCCTCGGTCACTACTACAGGGTCGATAACGCCCCGTGTGAGCCAAAGCCCCTGCAGCAGCCGTACCCGCCGATCACGATCGGCGGTTCGGGTCTCGGCACCCTGCGACTGGCTGCCAGGCACGCGACGATCTGGAACATGCAGGGTTCGCCGGGCAAGTGCGCCGAAAGAGCTGCGCTGCTCGAACGATGCTGCGAGGATGCGGGGAGAGATTTCGGCGAGATAGAGCTGTCGGTGCATCCCCTGCTCGCCCTGGCACGGACCCACGAGGAAGCCGAGGTTCTGGCCTCACGGACCGCGGCGAGCAATGGCCAAGAGCTCGAAGGCCAACGAGGTCACTGGCTTCTTGGTACCCCGCCTGAGGTTGTCGACCAGCTCCGGAGTTACGCAGAGGTCGGCGTCTCGCACTGGGTGATCGGGGTCAGCCCCCCGTTCGACATGGTGCAGCTCCGGCTATTGCGCGAGGAGGTACTGCCGGCGCTCGGTTGAGGATCTGGTCCCCGAGGAACGGTGGCGGGCGCAAACCAGCAGGCTTTTCGCGATTGGTACGCCGACCCGCTCGGACCGTGACCCTGTGGCGACTCGCTCCAGTTCATCCGGGTGATGAATTTGAGGCCGTCGCAGACGCTCGCGTCAGGCCGACGAGCCGCTGATGCCCGCGCCGAGCGGCGGCGCTGACACACGCCGCCGATCACGAGCAGCAACACCGCCGTCACGACCGCCTTGCTCTGGGAGAGCCAGGCTTTCATCTTGTCGAGAAAAAGGTTGTGTCATTGTTCCGGCTACCCGGTAGATGAGCAGCGGTGCTGCGATAGTGCTGATTCCGACGAGGGCGAAGCAAAGGATCGCAAGTGAGTGTCGTCGTCGCCGTCTTGTGCCCGCGCGGTCGATACTAGGAACCGAGATGCCCACATTCCGCCAGGCCATCGCGAGCGAAGTACCTGCCATTGCCCGATTGCTCTCGCGGGCCTTCGCCGACGACCCCATCGAACGATGGTGCCTGGCGTGTCGGGGTTTTCGGGCGGTTCTCGAGCTCGAATTCCTCGAGGTGGCCGGCCAGATTGCCCCCGAGGGCTGGCTGTGGGTGGCCGACGCGCTCCACGGGGTTGCCGCCTGGATTCCTCCGGACGCCAGCTACGACGATTCGGCCGTTGACGCCGTGGTCAATCCCGTCCTGACCGAGTATGGCGGAGACCCGCGTCGAGTGACGACATTTTGGGCGTGGGTGGAGTCCCACCGCCCCGACGTGCCCCATTGGTATCTGGATTTCATAGCGGTCGATCCCGATAACCGTGGGTCCGGGTGCGGCGGGCTCCTCTTGCGAAGCGGACTGGCGCGGGTCGACGGCCGGACCGAATCCGTTTTTCTCGTCACGGGCAATCCTCGAACGGTGCCGTGGTATGAGCGCTTTGGCTTTCGAACGCTCAGAAGTGAGGACGCCCCTGACGATGGACCCCGTGTGTGGTTCATGATTCGGTCCGCCTCGGACGGTCGACTCCCGATCCTCGGTGCCGGGTCTGCAAGCTGGTCCGGCACGTAGGATCCCATGGTGAAGGCGATCCCCTGGTGGGCGGTAGCGGCTGCCAGCGCAGCCCCGGTGCTGCTCATCGGCGGCTTTTTCGTCGCCACGGCGATGCAGCCGGCTTCGTACAACCCTGTCCGCGACACCATAAGCGAACTTGCCGAGCGGGGAGCGACCGACTCGTGGGTGATGACTTCAGCCCTAGCCGCTTTGGGCTTGTGCTATCTGCTCACCGCGCTCGGACTGCAGCCCGTGGGACGTGTTGCCCGAGTCCTGCTCGCCAGCGGAGGTGTGGCGACGCTATTGATTGCCGTGTTCCGTGCGCCGAGTCACGGTTACTCGCTTGCCCATGAACTCGCCGTCATCGCGGCGGCGCTGACTTGCTGTACGTGGCCGGTATTCGCTCCGCATCGACTGCATCTTGCCCTGCTGCTGAGGCGTACTCCGAGTTTCGCAGCGGCGGGTGTCTCGCTTGGACTCGCGGCATGGTACGCGCTCGAGAGCCAGGGCGCCCTGCCGGGGCTCGCCGAGCGCTGCGCGGCTGCCGTGCCTCCTCTGTGGCTGTTTGCCGTCGTTGTAACGACTCGGCGCGCAATCACGCAACGTGCAGCGAGCCAGTTCCCGGCGGGCGGCGAGTACACGGCGTGATCGTTCAGCTTTGCCGACTAGCGAACTTAGCGGTGACGAGGTCCGCGTTCGCACTGGTGCCGCGCAGGGAGACCGACGCATTACCCCCAACGGGCTGGCGCCCCGGGCTGGCGCCCCTGAAGTATCGCGCCTGATGCTTTCCACAATGCGTTCGGAGGATGGTTTGCACCTCGATTAGCGGTTGATCATCGAAGCGCAGACGGACGCTGCGCTCTCTTCTTGCGGATGCCCCCTT
>Ga0371490_1000231_pt1 | contig 46455 bp, 36 predicted proteins | sample MB2SIPfraction_FD_207959 | JGI IMG/M metagenome (GOLD analysis project Ga0371490, IMG submission 207959) | Lab enriched peat soil microbial communities from McLean, Ithaca, NY, United States - MB28FN SIP fraction | ecosystem: Environmental > Terrestrial > Soil > Wetlands > Peat | place: USA... | reverse complement strand
TATCGGGATCCACCTGCACGCGCACGGCGTACTTCTGTTCGCCATAGACCTGCACGCGCGCCACGCCGCTGACCATCGAAATGCGCTGGGCCAGCAGAATGTCGGCATAATCGGTCACCGTGTAAAGCGGCAAGGTGTCGGAAACCAGCGCCAGGTAGAATACGGGCTGCTCGGCCGGGTTGACCTTCTGATAGGAGGGCGGCCGCGGCATGGTGGAAGGTAGTCTCCCGCCGGCGGCGGCGATGTGGGCCTGAATATCCTGCGCCGCCGCGTCGATGGTGCGGTCCAGCGTGAACTGCACAGTGATGTCCGTGCTGCTCTGCGAATTCACCGAGTTCATCGATTGAATGCCGGCGATGGTGGAAAACTCGCGTTCGAGCGGCGTGGCCACCGAAGATGCCATGGTCTCCGGGCTAGCGCCCGGCAACGCCGCGCTCACCTCGATGGTGGGGTAATCGACGCTGGGCAGCGCGGCCACCGGCAGCGAACGAAACGCCACCGTCCCGAAGAGCAGGATGGCGGAGCACACCAGCGTCGTCATGATCGGGCGATCGATGAAGATGCGCGAGAGGTTCACAGCGGCCCCGTTCCCAGCTTGGCTGGATCCACCGGCACGATCTGCGCGCCGGGGAAAATCCGCAGTTGCCCATCGGTCACCACCGTCTCGCCCGGCCGCAGGCCGCTTGCGATCACAACCTTGACGCCCCAGGCGCGGCCCATGGTTACGGGGCGGATTTCCACGTGGTTATCCGGTTTGACGGCGTACACGAAGTATCCCTGCTGGCCGCTTTGCACGGCTTCGGCCGGCGCCACCACGGCATTCTGAATGGTATCGAGCGTGAGGGTAGCGGTGACGAACTGCCCCGGCCACAACAGGCGGTCTGCGTTCTCGAAAGTAGCCTTGAGATGAATCGTGCCGGTGGTGGAGTCCACCGTGTTGTCGATCACCGAAAGATAGCCGCTGGCTGCGCGGCCGGGATCGTCCTGGGACTCGACTTTCACGGCCAGCTTGCGGCCCTCGCCGGCTAGACGGCGGATGGCGCCAAGATACTGCTCCGGCGCCGCGAAGTTGACGAAGATGGGCGACACCTGGTGAATCACCACCAGCGGCACGTCGTTCACCTTGACCAGGTTGCCCGGATGCACCAGCAGGTTGCCGGTGCGGCCGGAAATCGGCGCGCGAATCTGGCAGTAGACCAGGTCGAGTTTGGCGCGCTCCACCGCGGCCTGGTCGGCATTGAGCGCCGCTTTGGCGGTGTCGATGGTCGCCAGCGTGGAGCGCGCCGAAGCGCTGGCCGCATCGGCGCTGGATTGCGCCTGGTCGTAGACCGAGTGCGGCGTCAGCCCGCTCTTGTTCAGCTCCGCCTGCCGCTGGGCGTCGCTCTGGGCGAAGTGCGCGGTAGCTTTGTCGCGCTCGAGCGCGGCCTCGGCCTGCGCGATCTGCGCCTTATCCCGCTCCACCGCCGCTTGCGCCTGCCGCAGGGCATCGTCGAAAGGTTGCGGATCGATCTCGAACAGAAGATCGCCCTTGGCAACATTTTGCCCTTCGGTGAAGTGCACCGCCATCAATTCGCCCGCCACCTGCGATTTGATTTGCACAATCGCCGAGGCCTCCACCGTTCCCACCACCTTGAGCTCGGTGGGAACCGATTCCTGCGACACTTTGGCTACCGACACCGGAACCACCGGCATGCCGCCCATCCCGGGCCGCGCTGCCTGCTGCTGGCAGCCCGTTAAAGCCAAACCCACGGCCAACACGACCAAAGCTTTTTTCACTGGTTGATCCCCGAAATTTGCAGTGTATCAGTTACGCGCGGGGCCGGAGAAAGGTTCCAGGCTTGGGGGGCGGAATGACTGGGTGGCGGGCCAGTCGCCGGGATGGGCGATACGTCCAACTGGCTTGACGCGGGCTCTGTCGGGGTGAATTGCGGCCGACCGATCTTGGGGATTGAATGAGCGCCCGTCAGACGAGTTTCGATTGAGGTGTGGCGCACCGCTGGAAAAAGCCAAAGCCCCTCAAGAGCGTCGCCGAATGCAGTCCGTCACGCTTCAGTTGGCGGTCGGGACTCTGTCTGCGCTATCGACCACGAGGACGTCCATTTCGCTCCGACGGCTGTAAAGTCTGAGTCCCAGTTTGTCCCGTAGGACTTCCTGCCAGAGGGCGAACATATCTGAGCCTGGCTCCGGCTTGATGTCCACACTGAAATCGTAAGTCCCAGGAAGACCCGTCTTATCCAACACCGGAACGGGGGCTCCGCCCGCTCTACCGGGCCGCCCCGGGTCGTCGGGTAAAAGAATGGTCAACTGGATTGCCAACAAATCGGCGAATTGCCGCAAGTCCCCGTGAAAGTGAAGACCCGCTCCAATTGGGGGAGTCTCGCCTTCCTTGATCGCGTGGATCTTCGGGCCGGACTTGTCGGTCACCAGTTCGTACACGCGAAGTTCTTTGGTCTCGCTATGGTGCGTCAGCCTGAATCGCTCGCTCAGAAGTGTTCGGAGCATCAGCGCAAGATCCTCCTTACCGACAGGACCGGCCGCTTTCGCATCGATGTCGTATTCGCCTTGGTCTAGCCAGCTTGGCCCGAGCACTTGCTGCGATTGCAGGCGATATGCCTCCGCCACGAGGCGCTTCAGCGTGGTGTTTCTGGCGGTTATCCCGGCAGGCACGAAGGCGAATCGGTTGTTCGCGTCCGGCCCAACCACACTCTGACTAGGCTTCACCGACGCCACCTCGAACACAAGTGATCTAGCGGCATTTTGGCCGAAGGCCGTCGAATTCAGTAGGGCGAGGGAACTCGCAACGAGAGCGATGCGCATGGCGTCCATCCTACACTTCACCGCTTTGTCTGGCAAGCGCCCCTCGCCCGTATGTAAAAGAGCTTCATATGACTCGTCATTAGTGGCGCGAGGGTTCATGGATCCACGTGTCTGGATTGTCCCCAAATCGACAACTGACCCGTTCTGCATTGAGCTTCTGTGTCGCCCCGCAGGACTGGACCTCGCAGCCGCGCTCTCATGTTTCGTACCTGGGAACCATGAACAGCCAGGGCCTGCCGTCGTCCCCTGGCGTGAATCTTATCTACAATAGGAACTCGCCCGCCATGGATAATCTCACGCATACCGCGATCGGCCTCTTCCTGGCGCGGGCCGGCGCGGGGAAGTGGTCGCCGCGCGCAACCGCGATTCTGCTGGTGGCATCCAACGCCCCGGATATCGACGTGGTGACCGGGGCCGCCGGCCCGCTCGCCTACCTGCACTATCACCGGGGTATAACGCACGCACTTGTTGCCATGCCCGTGCTGGCATTGCTGTCCGTGGCCGTGGTGCGGCTCGCCGGGAGGAAAGCGCTCTTTTGGCCGGGTGCATTCGCGGCCGCGATGCTTGGCGTGGCCTTTCACCTGTTGCTCGACTGGACCAACGTCTACGGCGTTCGGCTGCTGCTGCCTTTTTCGGGCCGCTGGCTGCGCCTCGATTCGACCGCCGTGGTGGATCCGTGGATCTGGGCCATCGCGGCGGTTGCCCTGGCGGGGCCGTTCCTGGCGCGGCTGGTCGGCTCCGAAATCGCATCCGGAGGCGCCCAACCGCGCCACCACGGCCGCGGCGCCGCATGGTTCGCTCTGGCTGCCGTGATGGTCTTAGATTGCGGCAGGCTGATACTGCACGGCCGCGCCGTCGAGATGCTCGAAGCGCGGGTTTACCAGGGAGATTCGCCCACCCGAGTGGCGGCATTGCCCAATCCGTTCAACCCGCTGCGCTGGCGCGGTCTGGCCGAAACTCCCGAATTCTACGCCGTTACCGATCTGGACGTCGACGGCGATTTCGACCCTACCCGCGCCCTGATCCTGTTCAAACCCGATGCCGATCCGGCCATCGACGCCGCTGCGCGCACGCCCGTCTTTCGGGAATTCCTGCGGTTCAATCAATATCCGCTGTGGCGTGTAACGCCAGCGCCCGCCCTGGACGGCGGCAAACTGGTCGAGCTGTTCGACCTGCGATTCGGCACGCCATCGGCTCCCGGTTTTCAGTCCTCCGCGTTGGTGGACGCACAGCTCCGAGTGGTAAACGCCACTTTCCGTTTTGGCGCCCTGCGCCCTCGTTAAGTGGTGCAGGCCCCCGACCTGCCAACCGGGCGAAGCCCAGCAGTTCTTTCTATCGCGGCCTGTTGGGGCCGGGCATGTCCGGCCCGCGGCATGCCTCGACCATCAGTCACAACTAATCCCCTCCCCGTGAAACGGTCACCTAAGGCCCTCCAGGATCACATCTAAGGCCTTTGCTCGATTTCCGAAACCTCGTATTTACTCCAGAATGAAATCGTGCAGGCTTCCGATGCGAATTCGGTCCTTGATAAGAGCCAACTCCGGGATATCACGATGGACGATCCGGAGCTGATGCGGGAGATTCTGGCGGCGTTGCTCGCCGACACCTCACAGCAGATGGGCTTGCTCGAAGCCGCCATCCGCGCGCAGAACACAGCTCAGTGCATGCGGCTGGCGCACTATTCCAAAGGCGCGTGCGCCAACGTCGGCGCCAACCGCGCGGCGGGCATGTTCAAGCTGATTGAGAGCAAGGCGGCGGGCGGCGAGTTTTCCGAGTGTGTCGAATCGCTGGCTTCGCTGGTGCGGGAAATGGACCTGCTGCGCCTCGAAAGCGCCACGCTGTAGGGGTTTCCTTGTGGGGCAGGTCCCCGACGTTGACGCCAGCGAATCAGCCTGATTAGTTACTTAACAAAAACCAGGCACACCGGGCGCGGCTGCTCCACCGGCCGAAACCGGGTTGGCGTCAACTCTCGGGACCTCTGATGGACGTGGAAGACCATGATGTTATCCGAATCCTGGTTCGAGACCAGCAGAAACTTGCCATCCGGGTCCAGCGTGAAGTGGCGCGGCGTTTTGCCCAGCGTGGGAGTGTGCTCGGGCTCCGCCAGTTTGAACAGCACAGGCTGGATATCGAACAGCGCGATGCTGTCGTGCCCGCGGTTGGAGGCGTACACCGCGCTGCCGGCGGCGTTGACGACGATTTCCGCGGCGGTGCTCGCCTGGGTGAAATGGGCGGGCAGCGCGCTCACGGTCTCGAAATCCTGGAGCACGCCCTTCGCCGCGTCGTATCGAAACGCGGTGACTGTGGAAGCCATCTCATTCAGCACGTAAACCACTTTCCCGTTCGGATGAAAGGCCAGGTGCCGCGGGCCGGACCCTGGCGCCACCACCGCGAAGGGCGGATCATTCGGCGCGATAGTCCCCTTGCTGGCGTCGAAACGGTAGACCAGTATCTGGTCGAGGCCGAGGTCGGGCACCAGCAGGTACCGGTTGTCGGGCGAGAAGACCGCTTCGTGCGCGTGCGGCCCTTCCTGCCGCGCGCGGTTGACACTAGAGCCATGGTGCTGGTCGAACCCGGTAGCCTCGCCCAGCTTGCCGTCGGCGCCCACCGGCAGCACGGCCACGCTGCCGGTTCCGTAATTGGCTACCGCCAGCCAGTGGCCGGTCGCATCGAGCGCCAGATGGCAGGGGCCGCCGCCCTTGGAAGAAACCTGGTTGATCAGCGTCAGCCGCGCCGCCGCGCGGTCAATCGAAAACGCGCTGACCATCCCTTTCCCCCCGACCTCGTTCACCGCGTACAGGAATTGGCCGTTCGCACCCACCGCCAGAAACGAGGGGTTGGTGGTTTCCACCGCCAGCCCCGCCGGTTTCAGCTCGCCGGAGGTGGTGTCGAACCGGTACGCGTATATGCCCTTGGCGCCACCGCCCGAATTCGATCCCGAAAAGACGAGCAGCTCCGCGCCCTGCGCCGCAGCCGCCGCCAGAAGCAGCAACGATAGAATGGTTTTCACAGTGGTATTACAGCACAAGTAAACGCGGGCGGTGGCGAGGCGGATCTTCCGGGAAATTAGGCGCTATTCTGGTTGAAGGATCAGGAGGTGTGACGATGGCGAGTCTCGATTGGTCACAATGCCCCGCCGTGGAGAGCATCCCCGGCAAGGTCAGCGGCGCGTGGGTTTTCCGGGACACCCGGATGCCCGTTCAGCTCGTCTTTGAGAATCTGGAAGACGGCATGAGCATCGATGAGATAACGGAGCAGTACGACGTGACGCAGGAACAGGTGAAAGCCGTGATCGACTTTGCGGCCCGCAGCCTGGATACGGTTACCTATTAACAGTGCTGATCCTGTTCGATAACAATGTCCCGCGTGGATTGGCCCAAGCGCTGCACGCGCATACGGTTGTCGAAGCGCGCGCACGCGGCTGGCACTTGTTCAAGAACGGCGACCTGCTCCAAGCCGCCGAGGATGCGGCTTTCGACGTGATGGTAACGAGCGACAAGGGCATCCGGCACCAGCAGAACCTGACGGGCCGGAAAATCGCGCTGGTGGTTCTCAGCCAGGGGCGCTGGCGGCTGGTACGACAGAGGCTGGAAGCTATCGCCGCCGCCGTGGATGCCGCCACGCCAGGCAGCTACACCGAGGTGGAACTACCGATGGATTGAACGGCAGCACGGATGACGCGTCCGCGCCCGCCGCAGACGCATGATGTTGACAGGTCGATGAGAATATACGCGGTCGCGATGACGGTGCTCTTGGCTCTGGCGGGCTGCAAACGGACTCCCCAGAGGCGGGTGGAGATCAAGCAGCTTGGCATCTCGGCGGTCAAGCCCGAGCCGGCCAGTCCAGCACCTACCAAGCCGAAGCGAACTGCCGACGCTCCGGGCGACGGAGCCGAGCCCGTCGTCCCGCCGGCGATGCGGGAAATGGTCAGGCTGTCGTCCCGCGAGACGCCCGACGAGATCGTTGTCGCCGCGCCTGCGACACCGGCCGGGGCCCCGGGCCCGGCGCCAACGAAGCAGGCTAAGGTGGACTCGGGCTGCGACGGGCTGGGCGCCTACCCATGGCCACGCTCCTACGAGCAAGCAATCGCCGACGCACCTCGGGGCGTTCGGAAGGTTGCACGATCGGCGGAGGCTCAGATGATTATCGGTCCCGATGGCAAAATCACGCACTTTCGATTCACTCGTCTATCCAGCCTGGAATCCGTCAACAGACAAGCCTTCGAGTTCGTCGCGCAGCAGCCTTACAAACCCACCGTGTTGGACGGTGAGCGGGTTGCTGTGTGCAGCACGGTAGATATCTTCACACACTTTGAGTGAGGCGACCGCCGCACCTCGCGCCGCATCCCAGCTAATTCGGGCCCCTGGGGATTCCCGCGAGTAACTCCCCCTGCTATGCACTAATATGAATCAGGGAGCCATGCTCGAAAACATCAACCTTAAGAGGAAGCTCTCGCGTGAGGAGTACAAAAAGGCGCTTCCTGCCGTCCAGCATCGTCTCTACGATCTGGAAAAGGCGTGCTGGGACCACGGCGTGCCGACGGTGATCGTCTTCGAAGGCTGGGACGCGGCCGGCAAGGGCACCGCCATCGCCGCCCTGACCCAGCGCCTCGATCCGCGCGGGTTCAAGCTCTATCCCATTACGGCGCCGCGCACTTATGAGCAGCAGCGGCCCTGGCTGTGGCGCTTCTGGCTCAAGGTGCCGAACCGCGGCGAGATGGTGATCTTCGATCGAAGCTGGTACTTTCGCGTGCTGGATGAGCGCGTGGAGCGCACCATTCCGGAGAAGGCATGGCGCCCGGCCTACCGCGACATCGTCGATTTCGAACGCATGCTGGCCGACGATGGCACAGTGATCCTCAAGTTCTTCCTTCATATCTCGAAGAAGGAGCAGCGCGAGCGGTTCCGCGCCATCAAGGCCGATCCGCTGGAAGCCTGGCGCGTGAGCGACGCCGATTGGGCGCGGCAGAAGAAATACGACGAGTACCTGGCCGCGATCGAGGAAATGCTGGAGCTGACCGAATCCGAATTCGCGCCGTGGACCATCGTCGAAGCGACTTCGAAATGGTTCGCCCGCAAACGCATCTTCGACACCATCGTGGCAGCTCTCGAAAAGCGCCTGGGCGCCAACGCACCGCCGGTCGAAATCGAGGTCCCGGCTGTGGCGGCCAAGGACGCGGAATTGCGCGAAGCCATGGATTCGCTGGCGGAGGGGAGGATCTAATGCTCGAAACGCTCGATCTCACCCGCACTCTCACCCGCGAAGCCTACGTTCGCGAGGTGACGCGGCGTCAGATTCAACTCCGCGAATTGGGCTACCAGGTCTACCTGCAAAAACGTCCCGTGATGATCATGTTTGAGGGCTGGGACGCCGCCGGCAAGGGCGGCGCCATCAAGCGGATCACCGAAAAGCTGGACCCGCGTGGCTACGTGGTCTACCCCATCGCCGCGCCGCAGGGCGAAGACAAAACCCGCCATTATCTCTACCGTTTCTGGCGCCGCCTTCCCGAGCGCGGACAGATCGCCATCTTCGACCGCTCCTGGTACGGCCGCGTGCTGGTGGAGCGCGTGGAAGGCTTCGCGCCCGAAGAGGCCTGGCAGCGCGCCTACAAGGAGATCAACTCGTTCGAGCGCCAGGTGCGGGATTTCGGCACCATCCTCGCCAAGTTCTGGATCCACATCTCCAACGAAGAACAGCTCCGCCGCTTCGAGGAGCGCAAGGCCATCGGCTACAAAGCGTGGAAGCTCACCGAGGAGGACTGGCGCAACCGCCAGAAATGGAGCGTCTACGAGGAAGCCGTCGAAGAGATGCTGGTGAAGACCAGCACGCGCACCGCTCCCTGGAGCCTGGTGGAAGGCAATGACAAATACTGGGCGCGCAGCAGCGTGCTCGCCCGCCTGGTCGAGATTCTTTCCAAGGAACTCGGCTACACTCCTAGCAATCCGCTCCAGCGCGGCTCGGGCAAGAGGCACGTCAAAGCCGCCAAGTGAGGATCGGCCCGTTGGCAGGCCGGGGCCTGCCCCACTCTTGGTAAACGTTTTGCCGCGCGGTGCGTCAGAATATCATCTATGTGGAAGGACTTCGTCTACTCCCTCCGTTCCCTGCGGCGCAGCCCGTTGTTCACGGCGGCCGCAGTGGCATCGCTCGCGCTCGGCATCGGCGCCAACACCGCCATATTCTCGCTGCTCGACCAGGTAGTGCTGCGCTCGCTTCCAGTGCGCGACCCGGAATCGCTGGTGGTGCTGCATACCGATTACAACGCCCCCGGCGGCGCCAACAGCGACAACTACGAGTCGGTCTTCTCCTATCCTCTTTATCGCGATCTGCGCGCCACCGACGCGGCATTTTCCGCTATTCTGGCACGCGCCGGCGCCCGCGTGCGGCTGGCCTGGAAAGGGGCCACGGAATCCGCCAGCGCCGACTTGGTTTCGGGCAATTACTTCCAAACCCTCGGCGTCGGCGCTGCCATCGGGCGCACCCTGGCGCCATCCGACGAAGGCGCGCCGGGCTCGAATCCGGTGGTGATGCTGAGCCACGCCTACTGGTCGAGTCAATTCGGCGCCGACCCGGCGATGCTGAACCGGACGGTCGCTTTGAACGGCCATGCGTTCGTGGTGGTGGGCGTCGTGGAAGCCAAATTCCACGGGTTGACGCAGGGCAATTCGCCGGACTTGTTCGTGCCGCTCACCATGGAGCAGTCGCTGATCCCCAACTTCGACGTGCTGTCCGAACGAAGGATGCGTTGGCTGGATCTCTTCGCGCGTTTGAAACCGGGCGAAGGTCTGCCGCGCGCGCAGGCCGCCAGCGACGTGGCTTACCACGCCATCCTGGTTAACGAGCTAGCGGAGATGCGAGACCCCATGCACGATGAGCGAGACCGCCAGCGCTTCCTCAACCATCGAGCCACGCTGCGCCCGGCCGCGCAGGGCATCGCCGAGCTGCGCGACAAATGGGAAAAACCGCTGCGCGTGCTGGTCGCCATGGTGGGATTGGTGTTGCTGATCGCCTGCGCCAACGTGGCCGGCCTGATGGTGGCGCGCTCAACCGGCAGGCAGCGCGAAATCGCCATTCGCCTGGCGATGGGCGCGCGCCGTTCGACACTGGTGCGGCAACTGCTGCTTGAAGGCCTCATGCTGGCTCTGGCGGGCGGCGTGGCGGGCCTGGTGGTGGAACACTGGAGCACCGCGGCCCTGCTCGGCGTGCTGCCGCACGATGAAGCGGGAGGGTGGCTCACCGCCAGCATGGACACGCATTTGCTGCTTTACGCGTTCGCCATTTCACTCGCCTGCGGCCTGCTTTTCGCGCTGCTTCCGGCCTTGCAGGCGACCCGCCCCGACCTGGCGCCGACTTTGAAAGACCAGGCGCTCAATGTCGCTTCCGGCGGCCGGCCCGCGCGCTTGCGTCAGGCGCTGGTGGCCGCGCAGCTCGCGCTGTCATTACTGCTGGTGGTGGGCGCCGGCTTGTTCAGCTCGAGCGCGGCCAACCTGCTGAATGCCCACCTGGGATTCCGCTCGAGCCAGCTTCTGTCGTTCAGCGTCAATGCTACGCTCGACCGTCCACAGGCTGCGGCCGCCGCGGCTTTCTATCGCGATCTCCAGTCCCGCCTGTCTTCCATTCCCGGCGTCGTGGGTGTCGCCGCGGCCGACTGCGGACCTTTTTCGGGCAGCGCTTCCACCAGCAACATCACGGTGGAAGGCTACCGGGCCGGGCAGGATGAAGAGACCGACGCCCTCCGCGTCGCCATCAGCCCCGGCTATTTCGCCGCGCTGGCCATCCCGCTGCGCGCCGGCCGCGAATTCACCGATCGCAATGACGCCGCGGCGCCGAAAGCGGTTGTCGTCAACGAGACGTTCGTCAAACGCTATCTCGGCAACGCCAGCCCCATCGGCCGCCGTATGCAATTCGGCGCCAGCAGACCGCCCAAGCTGGATCGGGAAATCGTCGGCGTGGTGGCCGATAGCCGCGACGACGTCCGCGACCACGGCAAGGAAACCATCTACTCTCCCTATGCGCAGTGGGACCATCCCTCCCGCATGGTGTTCTACGTGCGGACCGCGGGCGATCCCGAGCGGACCATTGCCACTCTGCGGCAGGCCGTGCGCGAGGCCGATCCCAACCTGCCGGCGGTCGAGATCAAGACCGTCGAGGTGCGGATTCGCGAATCGCTGTACACCGAGCGCCTGATCGCCATCCTCTCCGCGGCTTTCGGCATCCTGGCAACCCTGCTGGCGGCCATCGGGCTCTACGGCGTGATGGCGTATTCGGTGGCGCGGCGCACCGGAGAAATCGGCGTGAGGATGGCGCTGGGCGCGGTGCCGGCGGACGTGCTCCGTCTGGTCCTGTTCGGCGCCGTTCGCCTGGCCGCGGCCGGCATCGTGATTGGCCTGGCCGGGGCGCTGGCGGCCGCGCGGCTGATCGAATCGCAACTGTTCGGTATCAAAGCCGCCGACCCCGTTATCTATGTGGGCGCGGCCCTGTTACTCGCCGTGGTGGCGTTGATCGCCGCTGGCGTGCCCGCCTGGCGCGCCGCCCGCATCGACCCGGTGGTGGCACTGAAGTACGAATAAGGACCCCTGCGAAACAACCGTGCCAACCGACCGCTCCCTCCGGTCGCGGCTCCGAAAGCAACGGGGCGCGATCGACGCATCGGAGCCGCGACCGGAGGGAGCGGTCGGCTGCGATTGAACTGAATATTTCGTAAAAGGCCTAAGAAAACAACGGGCCATGACGATTGGGTAAAATAGCTGTTTCACATGAAACCTCTCCTTACCATAATCGCCGCCGGCCTCCTTTTGGTCGGCTGCTCCGAACAACCCGCGCCGCCCGCGGCGGCCAAGAAAGAAGAAGCCAAGCCCGAACCGGTCACTGGCCAGAGCGCCTTGTTCAAGATGTACCAGGTGGCGCGCAACTGGGCGCCCGATGCAGCGGTACTGAAAATGGAGAGCGTGCGCATGGACGGCGTGCCCGACCAGCCCGGTAAGTCCGCCGGATGGGAGGCTGTCTTCACGTCCGACCAGCGGGACTCGTCCCACACGTTCACCTGGTACGCCGTCGACCAGGAGCCCAACATCCACAAGGGAGTGTTCGCCGGCAGCGAAGAGAATCTCTCGGGCGGGCGCCGCGAGACCACGCCTTTCCTGATTGCGGACGTCAAAATCGACACCGACGCCGCGTTGGCCACGGCCAAAGCCAAAGAGGAGGCCTTCGAGAAGAAGAACCCCGGCCAGCCCGTCATCTACCTGCTGGAAAAGTCCAGCAAGTGGGCCCATCCGGCATGGCGCGTGATCTGGGGAGAAACGGTGAGCACGTCGGGCTTTTCGGTCTTCGTGGACGCGTCCGCGGGCACATTCCTCGAGATCATGCACTAATCCGGATTGCCTAGCTCTCGCATTCGGGCGCGGTTGTGTGGGGCGCCGGCTTCGAATGCCAGTCGCATTCGCACCGGGATGCGATTGACCAGCGCTACAATCAACTTGTATTTCCAGTCCGGCACGACGAAGAGCTTGCGCCGGCGCAGACCGGCCAGCGACGCATCGACCACGTCTTCGGCGTTCAACCAGAACGGTTTGGGGATGGGGGCGCGGTCCACGCCCGCCACGTCGTGAAACTCGCTATAAGTGAAGCCGGGGCACAGCGCCTGCACCACCACCGGCGAGCGCGCGGCTTTCAAGTCCAGGTAAAGCCCTTCGGTGAATGCGTTCAACCAGGCCTTGGTGGCGCAGTAAGTGACGCTGCCGGGGCTGCGCGTGAAGCCCGCCACGGACGCCACGTTGATGATCGCGCCCCGCCGGCGCGCCACCATGGCCGCGAGCGCGGCGTGGGTGAGCCGCAGGATGGCGCCGATGTGGAGGCGATGCATCTTGAGGTTGGCCTCGAGCGGCGCTTCCCAAAAGCGGCCCTTGACGCCGAAACCGGCGTTGTTGACCAGCAGGTCGAGCCGCGGCTCTGCGGCGAGGCGCGCAGCGATGCGGTCCATGTCTTCCGCAACTGACAGGTCCGCGGTGCAGGTTTCCGCGTGGATCTGGTGGGCGCGCTCCAGCTCTGCGGCGAGCTGCTCGATCCGGTCGCCGCGGCGCGCGATGAGCAGCAGATCGTAACCTTGCGCGGCCAGCTTGCGCGCGAACACCGATCCGATGCCGGCCGAAGCGCCGGTAATGGCTGCGAGGGAGTTAGTCATAAGTTTTTGGCCGGACACGTTCTTGAGCTACGGCTCGGCTTTTGCGGCGGCGCTACGGCGTGGCGTGCGCGGCTTTTTGGGAGCGCCGACATAGGCGTAGGGATCCTCCGGCGCCTCGGGTTCCGCGCGCTGGAACCATCGTTTCAGAGCGGTCCAGGTATCGTGGATGCGGCGGTGAATGGGGCGATAAGCCACGTCAACCCTCCTGCCACGATCATACAATGGCGAGCCGCAACCCTTGGGCGTGGGCAGGTTGCCGGCGTTGGTGCTAAAATACACACAGTGGATGCTGGTCTGGGGGCAAAATGAACCTGGTTCGCTCTGTTTGGGGATGGCTCCGGCGGCAAGTCGTGGAAGACGTTCCCGCCGGCGATGCGCTTTGCGAGTTCGACTGCCGGGAGCCCGAATGCAGCGTCGGCGAATGGGAGACCTGCGAGCGGCGGCTGCAAAACGCGGCTGGGGAATTGATGCCGCCGCACGAGCCGGCTTCGCCACAGGCTCCCGTACAAAGCATTGAGAGTAAACGCGAGCGCGCCTGATCTTCGCGCCGATCATGGGCTTCTCGGGCCAGATCGTTTGAGTTGTTAACAGACAAAGGCCGCCCCTATATTAGCCGTTACCTTCCCGCACCGTTCAACGTCTAACGAGCACTATGTCGTTACTATCCCGCACGCTGCTGCCTTTTGCTCTGGCTGGATCTCTGTTCGCGCAATACCCAGGATTGACGCTCCCGCCCAGCGGAAACTGCCAGAGAGCTTCGGTGACCCAATACATCGGGCCGGTTCAGGTCATGATCGATTACTCGAGCCCCGCCGTCCATGGGCCCGATGGCAAGGACCGGCGCGGCCAGATCTGGGGCAAACTCGTGCCGTACGGCCTTTCGGCCACCTCGTTCGGCAACGGGAAGCCCGATCCCTGGCGGGCCGGAGCCAACGAAAACACCGTGTTCGCGGTCTCCCATGACGTGACCATCGAAGGCCAGCTGTTGCCGGCCGGCCGCTATGGACTGCACATGATCCCTGGGGAGGAGACGTGGACCGTGATCTTCTCCAAGGATGCGGGAGCTTGGGGCAGCTTTTTCTACGATGCCAGCCATGACGCGCTTCGCGTCACTGTAAAGCCGCACAAGAATGACTACCGCGAATGGCTAACCTATGACTTCACCGCCCGCCGTCCCGAGGAAGCCACCGTCGAGCTGCAATGGGAAGACCTCGCCGTGCCGTGGAATATTAAGGTCCCGAACATCAGCGACATTTATATTTCGCACCTGCGGGAAGAACTGACGACGGTGCCGGGGTTCAGCTATGAGGGGTACCTGGCCGCCGCGCAGTACTGCCTCCAGGCGGGCAAGAACCTCGACCAGGCACTGGAATGGGCGCATGAGGCTATCAACATGCCGTTCGTTGGCAAGTCGAATTTCGACACGCTCAGCACGTATGCCCAGATTCTGACCAAGCTGGGCCGCGAGGAGGATGCGAAGCCCGTGATGCAGTCGGCCTTGCGCGATCCCACCGCTACGCCTCTCGATATCCATCAGTACGGCCGCCAGCTTTTGCGGGAAAAGAAGATCGACGAGGCCATGCGGGTGTTCCAGTACAACGCGGAACGCTATGGCGACGTGTGGCCGGTGCATGTCGGGCTGGCCCGTGGCTACGTCGCGCAAGGCGATACCCAGAAGGCCCTGGAACACGCCAAGAAGGCGTTGCCTCAAGCTCCCGACGACCTGAATCGCAAGTCGCTGGAGGCTATGATCGAGGCCTTGACCAAGGGAGCTCCGATCAATTAGTGAACGCGCAGGCGGAGCGGCGTGTGCGGCCGGCCGCTGGCCGATAAGCAAGCCGGGCCACTTTCCGCCAAGATCCGGGCGGCTGGCACGATGGCCGACGCAACGAACTCAGTCGCCCGTGCGTCCCCTTCTAAGCACTACAATTCAGAAAGAGGTGTGACGGTGGCCTTGGACCGCACTCCGGGTCGCGCCAGCTTGGCGCTAATCGCCCTCCTGATGGCGTCGCCCATCGGACTCTGCCAGACGTATCCTGGCCAATATCCTCCCGGGCAATATCCTCCGGGTCAGTATCCCCCCGGACAATATCCTCCCGGACAGTACCCTTATCCAACCGACCCGACCATGCGCCTTCCCGGTGGCGTTCCCGTCAGCGTTCCGCCACTCCAGCTTCCCAAACGCGGTTCCAAGGACAAACAGAGCGACGACTCCGCCAAAATGAACCTGCTCGGAGTGGATGGCACGCTACGCGAGCTCCGCGAGAAGGACCTGTTCTTGGAAACCCCCAAGCACCTGTTGCGGTTTCGCATGCTCGCCAAGACCGAGTTCAAGAATAAGGCCGGCGAACCGGTGCGGGATTCCCTGTTGAAGCCGGGCGACCAGCTTCAGGTCCAGGCCACCAAGATCGACCCGGAGACTGCCTTGCGCGTGGTGCTGATCCGAGCCGGCACGCCGGCGGAGCGCACCGCCGGCGAGCGTCCGTTCGACCACGATTCGGCGCAGACTCCGGTGGAGGCCGATATGCGCCCCGCCGGCACGATGGACGTCGCCAATCCCGAACCGGCCGCTGGCGCAAGCTCCGGCGAGCCCGCCGCGGAATCGGGTTCCACCCCTCCGCGCCGCCCCGATTTGGAGCGGGACGAAGGCGCCACCAATTCGTCAACCGGCGGCATAGCCCGAATCAACGCGGTCGACCAAGTGGTTGCGGACGCGCGCCGCGCCGCGGAGGCTTTTATGGAAGATCTCCCCAACTTCGTCGTCCAACAGCAGACCATGCGTTACCACAGTTTCTCCAATGGCGCGCAATGGCATGCCGATGGCATAGTGAGCGCGGACGTGGTTTGTGTGAACGACGTGGAGGAATATCACAACATCCTCGTCGATGGAAAGCCAGCCCCGAAACCGCCGGAGAAAACCGGCGCCTGGTCTACCGGCGAGTTTTTGACTACGCTCAGGAATCTTCTTTCGCCCGAAACCGACGCCGCGTTTGTCCGCCGTGGCGACGACAGAATCGTGGGCAGAGACGCGTACCGGTACGATTTCACGGTGCGCAAGGCCAACTCGCACTGGCGCATCGTCAACCCCGACGGCCGCTCCGAAGCGCCCGCTTACAACGGCACCGTGTGGATCGACAAGGACAGCCACCGCGTTCTGCGCATCGAGATGCGGACCAGTTCGCTGCCTACCGGCTTCACCTACGACAAGGCCGAATCCACGCTGGATTACGACTTCGTTCGGATCGGCAAGGCCAACTACCTGCTACCCGTCAAGAGCGCGAACCTGGCCTGCATGTCCAGCAGCTCGACTTGCATGAAGAACGAGATCGATTTCCGGAATTACCGCAAGTACGAAGCCGAGTCGGACATTACCTTCGCCAAGTAAGGCCAGCTTGTCGCGCGGGCGAGACGTGCCTCGCCCCTACAGCGGTAACGCCGGCGGTCTTTTGCCGCCGGTTCTTCGCGTGCCGCACTACAATAGCTGCTGCATGGCAATTCCCGGTTCCTCCCACGCCGCCGCGCCGCCCGCCTATGCCTGGTATCGGGATCTGAACCGGTACCAGTGGTTCGTGGTCGGAGTGGCCGCGATCGGCTGGATGTTCGACACCATGGCGCAGCAGCTTTTCAACCTGGCGCGAGTGCCTGCACTGCGCGACCTGATGGGCGGCGCGGCCGCGCCGGGAGCGGTGGCGCAGCAGGCCGGCGTCTCGACCATGGTTTTCATGATCGGCTGGGGCCTGGGCGGCGTGGTGTTCGGCATCCTGGGCGACCGGCTCGGCCGCGTCAAGACCATGATGCTGACCATCCTCGCCTACACCATCTTCACCGGCATGAGTCTGCTTTCCACCGGCGTGTGGGATTTCAACGTCTACCGCTTTCTTTGCGGGCTGGGCGTGGGCGGCCAATTCGCCGTGGGCGTGGCGCTGGTGGCGGAGGTGGTTCCCGCGCGGGCGCGCCCCTACGCGCTCGGCATGGTGCAGGCGTTTTCCGCCGTCGGCAACATGGTCGCCGCGACCACAGTGATCGTTTTGGGACAAGTCGAGCAGGCCGGAATCATCGCCCACGCCTGGCGATGGGAATTTCTGGCGGGCGCGGCGCCGGCGCCGCTGGCGCTGATCGTGTTCAAGAAATTGCGCGAGCCGGACCAGTGGCTGAAGGCGAAAGCCGAAAAAAGGCGCATGGGTTCGTTTGCGGAGCTGCTAGGCAACCCGCGCTGGCGTCGCAATTCCATCGTCGGTTTGCTGCTGGCATTTTCCGGCGTGGTGGGTTTGTGGGGCATCGGCTTTTTCAGCTACGACCTGTTCCGCCCAATTCTCGAACGAACTTTCCGCGCGCAGGGCATCGCCGGCGCGGCGCTGGCCGGCAAGACCACCATGTGGCTGGGCGTGACTTCGCTGATCCAAAACGCCGGCTCCTTCTTCGGCGTTCACGCCTTCACCTGGCTGACGCAGCGCACCAACCGCCGCACCGCGTTCGCCGTCAGCTTCCTGGCGGCGCTCGGCATGACGGCCTTCACGTTTTGGAAGCTGAACACCATCGGCCAGATGTTCTGGATGGTGCCCGCGATGGGTTTCACGCAACTCGCGCTGTTCGGCGGTTATGCGATTTATTTGCCGGAGCTGTTCCCCACGCGCCTGCGCAGCACCGGAACCAGTTTCTGCTATAACGTCGGCCGCATCGTGGCCGCCGCCGGGCCGCTGACCTTAGGCCTGCTCACCAGCCGCGTCTTTCACGGCCCCGACGCCATGCGCTACGCCGGTGTCGCGATGTGCTCGGTCTTCCTGGTGGGCCTGTGTGCGCTGCCCTTCGCGCCGGAGACGAAGGGGCAGCCGCTGCCGGAGTAGGAGGCGCGAGGGCTCGGTGCGGTGTCCTATTCCATCGCCTTCGCGATATCCGCGCGTAGTTCGCGCTCGGCGCGCAGGCCAACAACATAGTTGGACACCTTGCCATCGCCGCGGATGACGATGAGAACCGGGATATTCTCGATCGCGTAGTGCCGGAACAGCGTGCGATCCGCGTCGACCAGCGTCGGCAGCGAGCGTTTTCGTTCGGCCAGCCAGCGGCGCGCGGCGTCAGGCGATTCATCCGTCACGCCCCAGATCTCGACGCCTCGGGATTTCAGCTCCTCTCTCAGCTTCTCGACCAACGGCATTTCCTCCCGGCACGGCCCGCACCATGTCGCCCAGAAATCCAGCAGAACCACCTTGCCGCCGAGCGCAGCCAGCTTTACGGTCTGGCCGTCGAGGCTCATCATCGAAAAGTCCGGTACGGGCTGCCCTATCCACTTCGCCTCCTCGCGGCCCTTCATAGACGCGGCTTGCTCTATGGCCCACCGTGGAGGCGGCTGATCGAGCGTCATCTTCTCCACGCGCACGGTCCACTGGGCCAATCCGCCGTTGCTCCACGCGCGTTCGTAGCTCGCCTGCCGAACCAGCGATGTTTTCTTCTCGATCCATAGCCGGACTTGGCGCCCGGATCCGCCGTCAAAGAGAGTGCGCTTCTCATAGAGAGCTTCGATCACCGCGCACAGCATCGATTCGCCTCCGGCCCTCAGCGTCTCATCCGGCAGCGCACGGGCAGAGATCACGCGTTTGTCGATCGCATCGAGCGAGGTGAACGGGAACGACTCGATTCGGAGCGATAGGCCGGCATCCGGTTTGAGTTCCTGGCCCGCGCTGTTACGATACACGAGACTTCCCCCTACCGCTTCGATCTCAAGGACGGGGATAGGAGCATCGGCCGGCAACATCGCGCCAGCCGCGTAGACCGCGGTCTGCGCCGTGGTGATGAGGACGTCCTGCCGGGGGACCTTGACCGTCAACGACGCGGCCAATTCGAAACTGCTGGCCTTTTCGTATGCCGCAGCGGTGCCGTGCAGCACCGCGGACGCATCATCGGCCGCGCCAGAGGCAAGCAGCATAACTGGCAACGCAAGTCCGGCCAGGGCGAAAGCGATGCTTATTTTGCCGCTCATGAATTCAGTATGCGCCCGAACGGTCGCGGCGCGGGCATCCGAAACGTAGACTCCCATTTGCGGATCGTCACTGGCTCTTTTTGGTCACGATATCGTCAACGATTCCTGTTAGACTCCGGATCAGAGAGGTAGTCGAACCATGCGATGGTTTGTGATCGTGCTTCTCGCCGCCGTGACGGCGTTCGCGGCTGACGACCCCTGGACGAAGGTCCGGGACCTGAAAAGCGGAACCGAACTGCGTATCTTCAAGAAGGGCGGCATGCATCCGATCTTGGCCAAAATGGAACAGGCCAACCCGGATTCGCTCATCATTGTGCTCAAGAACGAAGAGCTGGCGATTCCCAGGGATCAGATCGACCGCATCGACTACCGGCCTTTGAGAACCGGCGGCCGGGTCACCAAGGAAACGCGGGAAACGGTGGAACCGGCGGACGCGAAGACCGCCGCGGAGTCGCCCAACAACGTGCCGGGCGAAACCGTCAGCTCCGGTACCAGTTACGCGATCAACCCGCAGCCGGACTTTCAAACCATCTACCGCCGTCCGCCGCCAGAGGCCAAGAAATAGCGGTTTAGATGGCGGATGGCGGCTTAGGACCCGCTCCGTAACGACCGCTCCCTAACGGTCGCGGCTCCGATGCGCATCGCTCCGAGCCCTTTTGCCCGTATACGGCTTCATCAAGAATGACGGTCGCCGGTTTGCACAAACCCGGCGAATCGCATCCACCGGTCCTCGCCTCGCGGGGCAAGCCGGGTACAGGCACGAAGTTTGGCAAAAGCGGCGAAATTCGTGCCAGTCCCCGTCTTGCGCTTCGAACGATGATAGCGCGGGCCGGCCTAAGAGCGATCGCCGCGCACCTTCGCCAGGAGCCTGAGGACCTCCAGGTAAAGCCAGATCAGGGTCACCATCAGTCCGAAGGCCGCATACCATTCCATATATTTCGGGGCGCCGGTTCGTGCGCCTCGCTCGATGAAATCGAAGTCGAGAATCAGGTTCAAGGCTGCCAGCGCGACAATGACGAGGCAAACGAGGATGCCAACCGGGCCGCTGCCGAAATCGAAAGGGTCACGCATTCCCAGCAGGCGCAGGGCTAGCGTAAGCAGGTACACGCTGGCAAGTCCGCCGGTGGCCGCGGTGATACCGAATCTCACCTTATTTGTGACACGTATAAGCCCAGAACGATACGCAAGCAAGAGACCGAAGCACGTCCCGAACGTCAGCGCGACTGCCTCGATCGCGATCCCTGGAAAGCGCGCTTCCATGAGCGACGAGATGGTGCCCAAAAGCAAGCCCTGCAGCAACGCGTATATCGGAGCGGTAACTGGGGACCACTGCTTCTTGAAAACCGTGACGAGGGCCACCACGAATCCGGCGAGAAGAGCGACCAGCAGGTATACCAAAAACGCACGCCGATTGTGACTCGCAAATAGCCTGTTCCAGGCCCAAGCGGCAGTCGCCAGCACGCAAAGCAGGAGGAAACACGCCCGGTGAGTCGTGCCGTTGATCGTCATGGCCTGACCGGTCTCTGCCTGGGGCCACACGACCGAGAAAGTGTCGTCCCTTAATGCTGGGTTTCCAGTTCTCATCGGTTTATCGAGCCCGCTTATCGGATACATTAGCCCATCTGTCCGCGACTCAATTCTAGCGCCTCGGGGGTGTTTTGGACGGAACGCAAGGCGCCGACATAACGAGGAGGGAAGGCAGAAGACAAGAAGCAGCCCGCTTCCCGGCTGCTACACTCGAACAGATGGCGGTCGGCGCGGCGGACGAGGTGAATCTCAATCAATTGGCGGATCATCGCGGGGTGAAGGAGTGCCTGCAATGGTTCACGCGCGAGAAGCAGTGGATCAACGAAAAGCACTTGGAACTAGCCCGCATTCCGGCGCCGACGTTTCAGGAGGCCGAACGGGCGGCCTGGTTCCTGGAGCAGCTTCGCGCGCTCGGTTGGGAAGCTTCGATCGACCGCGTGGGCAACGCGATCGCAGCCGCCGGCGACGGGCCGTACGTGGCGCTGACGGCGCACCTGGACACGGTGATCCCGGCGCGATTGAAGGATGAAATCGAGGTGGATGCCGACGGGCGGTTTCACGGCCCTGGCGTATGCGACAACGGCGCCGGGCTGGCCGCGCTGCTCAGCTTCGCCCGCGCGTGGAAGGCGGGGGCTCGCCTGCCCGAGTTCGCGCTCAGCCCGCTGCTGGTGGCCAACGTGGGCGAGGAAGGCGAAGGCAATCTGCTCGGCATGCGCTATCTGTGCAAGCAATCGGGGCTGGCCAAGCGCATCGCGGCCTTCGTGGTGGCGGATGGCGCCAACACCGATCACATCACCAGCCGGGCATTGGGCAGCCGGCGTTTCGAGGCCGTGTTCAACGGCCCGGGCGGGCATAGCTGGAGCGACTATGGCGTCGGCAATCCGGTGCATGCGCTGTGCCGGGCGGTGACGCTGTTCGCGGAAACCGAGCCGGAAGGCTCGCCCAAGTCGGCCATCAACGTGGGAATGATCGAAGGCGGCGCGGGCGTGAATGCGATCGCGCAGGCGGCGCGCGCCAAAATCGACATCCGCTCGGAAAGCAACCAGAAGATGGACGAGCTCGTGGCGGCGCTGGAGCAGGCGGTGGAGCGCGCGCGGGAAACCGAGAACCAGCGCGCCTCGGGCGGCCAGGTCACGTCGCGGCTCAAGGAGATCGGCTCGCGGCCGGCGGCGGCGCTGGCCGACGATGCGCCCATCCTCAAATATATCCGGGCGGTGGACGCTCACCTCGGCATTCGGTCGCGTCTCGATTGCGCATCGACCGACGCCAATATTCCGCTATCGCTGGGCACGCCGGCCATTGCCATCGGCGCGGGTGGCCTCGGCGGCGGAGCGCACACGTCGCAGGAATGGTTCCGGCCCGAAGGGCGCGACCTGGGCCTGAAGCGCATCTTCCTGCTGATGCTGCTGTTGCTCGGGCCCCAACTGTCCGAGCCGGGGAGCGATGGCCGGTGAGCCTCGAGTGGGGCAGGCGCTTCCGCCTGCCAACCCCCAAGTGAGCCGGGAGCGCGCCGCGGAGGCGCTGTTGGTCTGGAACGCGCTGATTTGGGGCGCCACCTTCGTGGTGGTGAAATCGGCCCTGGCGGGCATCTCGCCGCTGTATTTTCTGGCGCTGCGGTTTTCGCTGGCGACGGTCGCGCTGCTGGTGCTGTTCCGGGGGGTGGGCAAAGGCCCGCGCGGCTGGAAATCGGTGGGCGCCGGGGTCCTGGTGGGCAGCTTGTTGTTTGCCGGCTACCTGACGCAGACGCTCGGGCTGCGGCTCACCAGCGCTCCCAAATCGGCGTTTATCACGGGCCTGTGCTCGGTCCTGGTGCCCGTGCTGGCGGCAGTGGTCTATCGGATCAGGCCGCAAGTGGCAGAGGTCGCCGGGGTGCTGATGGCCACGGCGGGGATGGGGTTGATGACGCTCCATGGCGGCATTGGGACCATCGGCCTGGGCGACCTGCTGACGCTCGCGTGCGCCTTCGCCTTCGCGGCGCAGATCGTCACCCTGGGTCATTACTCGGGCCGGGTGAGCTTCGAGCTGCTGTCGGTGACGCAAATCGCGACCTCGGCCGTGTGGTCGTGGTCGCTGCTCTGGTGGATCGAGAAGCCGCGCGTGGAGTGGCGCCCGTCCGTGGTCTGCGCGATACTAGTGACAGGATTGTTGGCCACGGCACTGGCGTTTACCATCCAGGCGTGGGCTCAGCGGTATACTACTTCTACCCGTACGGCACTGATTTACATGCTGGAGCCGGTGACGGCCTGGCTGACTTCGTACTTCTTGACCGGGGAAGGCCTTTCCGGACGAGCCGCCGCGGGCGCTGGCCTGATCCTGGGCGGAGTGGTGCTGGTGGAGGTGAAACCATGGACTTCGCGGCCACATCCACTTAGTTAGATAAAGCGGCGGGCCGGTGCGTTTCGAGACCGGCTGGCCGGGAGCGCAGGAGTAGGATATCCCATGAAATTCTTCGACAGGTTACGAACCGAGAAGCTGCTTTCGTTCACTTTGATTGTGTTCACGTTGGCAATCGGCGTGGTGATCGGCACGCTGATGAGCACGGGGGTGAAGGCCGCCCGGTCCAACCAAGGCAATTTCGCGCCGGACGCGACGCCTCTGACGATTCCGAATGCGGTTGAGTTGCCCTCCCAGTTCACCCAGATCGCCAAGCAGGTGGAACCCTCGGTGGTGAGCATTTCGACCACCTACCTGCCGAAAATGACGCAGAACCCCCACCCGCGGCGGCGCCAGATGCAGCCCGACGAAGGGGAACAGGGCCAGGGCCAGGGCGAAGGCGACGGCGGAATGAACGATTTTCTATACCGCTTCTTCGGCAACCCGTTCGGGGAAGGCGGCCCGAACATGCGATCGCGGCGCACCGAGGCCTTGGGCTCGGGTGTGGTGGTGGACCGGGCCGGCTATATTCTGACCAACAACCACGTAGTGGACAAGGCCGACCGCATCCAGGTGAAGTTTCACGGCGACGTGGCGGAATACGAAGCCAAACTGGTGGGCGCGGACCCGGTGACCGACCTGGCGGTGATCCGGGTGACCGGCAAGAGCGGCCTGGAACCGGCGAAGATCGGCAACTCCGACGCGGTGCAGGTGGGCGACTGGGCGGTGGCGATCGGCTCGCCGTTCACCTACCAGGAGACGGTGACCGCCGGCATCATCAGCGCCAAGGACCGCGAAGTGGATGCCAACCGGCAGTTCCAGCATTTTCTGCAGACCGACGCAGCCATCAACCCGGGAAACAGCGGCGGCCCGCTGCTGAACATGCGCGGCGAGGTGGTGGGCATCAACACGGCCATCGCGTCGGAGTCCGGCGGGTATGAAGGCATCGGCTTCGCGCTGCCCATCAACACGGCGGCGATGGTGTACAACGCCATCATCAGGGACGGCAAAGTAACGCGCGGCGGCATCGGCATCTCTTTCGGCCAGTCGGACGATCCCACAACCACGGCGAACCTCAAGGCCAGCGGCGTCAATGAGGGAGTGTTTGTGCTGTCCGTGGCGCCCGGCGGGCCATCGGACAAGGCCGGCATCAAGGACGGCGACGTGGTGGTGGCGATCAACGGAAAGCCGGTTCGCGACGGAAATCAACTGACGGGCATGGTGACCTCTACGCCGGTCGGCAATTCCATCGACGTGACGGTGGTGCGGGAAGGCAAGCGGCAAAACATCAAAGTGCAGGTGGCCGACCTGGCGCAGATCTTCCCCGACCGGTTCGGCAATAGCGGCGAAGCCACGGAGGAAAAGCGGGAAGGCACCGCGGTGAGCTTTGGCATGACGATCGAGACCTTGACCGCGCTGCAGATCGAGACGCTGGGCATCAAGGAAAAGGGCGGCGTGCGAGTGCTGGAGGTCGAACCGAATTCCTTTGCCGAGGACATCCGGCTACAGAAGGGCGACGTGATTATCGCCATCGCCGGGCAGCATGTCAATAACATCGAGGATGTCAAGAAGGTGCAAGCCACACTGAAGCCCGGCGACGCGGTGCAGTTCCGCGTCTTGCGGCAGGAGAGGCCAAATTCACCCTGGACCTCCTACTATCTGGCCGGATTCCTGCCGGCCAAGCAGTAACGCAAGGTTCGCGCGGTCTCACATCCGCGAACGTAATGCTGACCGGGCCAAGCCCGGAGGGCGAAAGACGGTAGCCCAAGGCGTGAGCCTTGGGACTGACAGGATCGGTTGGTAAGCCCCGGAACGGGGCGAAAGGCTTTCTCGCCGGCAGGGTCCTTACGCCCCGTTCCGGGGCTCTGTTCGGGAACCTCGGACCCACGGCTTGCGCCGCGGCTTGCGCCGTGGGCTACTGTCTTTCGCCCTCCGGGCTCTAGAAAAACGAAACGTCCCTGTCAGGATGCTCTTACGTCAGCGTCTATCTAGGGCCAGCCCTGGGGACCGCGGTTCCCTGTTAGAATCAAAGCACCGGATATGAGAAGGGCTTTGTGTGCCGTGGTAGCGGTAATGGCGTATGCGGCTGCGGCGCCAGCGCAAACGCAATCCAATAAACCCGCGCCGGCGGTTGCGGCGAAACCCGCGCCGGCGGCACCGAAGCCAGCCACCACGCCCGCGGCCAAGACCGTCGCCCCCCAATCCGCCTCCGGCAAACGGCCGGTTACAGCCAGCGCGACGCATAGGCCCGCTACCGGGACTGCGGCGGCCGGCAAGGTCACGCCCGCCAAAGCCGGCGCGGCAAACGGGAGCCATGCCAAAGCGGCGGCTTCCGGATCTGCCGCCGCAAGGCGCGGCAGGAAGGGACGGGCAGCGCCCCGGCGGCCTCGGCAAATGACTCCAGCGCCGGAGCGGTACCAGGAAATTCAACAGGCGCTGGTGTCCAAGGGCTATCTGAAACCCGAGGAGGCCAGCGGGGTGTGGGATCAGAAGAGCTGCGACGCCCTCAAACGCTTTCAGAGCGAACAGAAGCTGCCAGGCACCGGCAAAATCGATTCGCTTTCGCTGATCGCCTTGGGCCTGGGCCCCAAGCATGATTCGGCGGAAGCCAGGCCGGCGCCGCTCCCGGTGCCCGGTCAAGACCCGATCCAAAGCCGCTAAGTTCGAGCGGCGCGGCCTTGTCGAATGGGTTACCGGGATGAAACCGCATGCCGGCCAATCCCATCTATACTAAGAGATCAAGGAGATCAAGACGTGAGCATAAGTTCCTACGAGCAGGCCCCCCAGCGATCGGGTTTTGCCATTCCCCTGCTAGCCGGAGGCCTGATCGCCCTGGCGGCAGCTAACATTTACCTTTACGTGCAATTGGACCATCTCCAGACCGATACCACGCAGAAGATGGAAAAGCTCACGGCGGCGGTGGCCGGCTTGCGCGACGCCTCCTCGGTCAGCACGGCGGCCCAACAGCGGCACATCGATGCATTGAAAGAGGAACTGGCGACCGCGAACGCACAAGCGCGCAGCATGACGAGCCAGGCAAAGGTGGAAGCGCAAGCTCACGCCGACCAGTTGGCCAGGCAGCTTCAAGCCGAAGAAGCCAAGATGCAGCAGCAGGTGACGGGGCAGATCACCGAAGTCAACCAGTCGGTGACGGCGGCCAATGCCAAAATCGCCGACGTTTCGACGGATGTGGGCGCCGTGAAGTCACAGGCCGCCATGACGCAGAGCCAGCTGGAAAAGACGATCGCCGATCTCAAGAGCGTAACCGGCGACCTGGGCGTGCAAAGCGGGCTGATCGCCACCAACGGCAACGAACTACAGGCGCTGAAGCTAAAGGGCGAACGCAACTACTTCGACATCAAGCTGGGCAAGACCAAACAGCCGGTGCGCTTCGCCGACGTTTCGCTGATGCTGGAGAGCGCCGACCCTAAGCACAACAGATACACCGTGGTCGTGATGGCGGATGACAAGAAAAGCGAAAAGAAGGACAAGAGCGTCAACGAGCCGGTGCAGTTCTACACTTCCAAGAGCGGCCACACTCCCTACGAACTGGTGATCAACCAGGTCGGCAAGAACCAGATCGTCGGCTACCTGGCGACACCGAAAGACGCCTCATCGCGGTAGGGGCCCGGCACGGCCGGCTCGTCTCGCCTTCACTGCGAGAAAACTGAATCTTTCCCGGCTGTGTTGTATCCAATCTCACAAGGGTAGATGGCGCGGGTCAAGAGACTCGCCAGGGAGTGCTGGTCTTGGATTCGGGCGCATGACCGCTCCGAGGGGAACGGTCATGCGCCAATTTTATTAGCGGCGCGCCAGCGCCACGCCATCAGCAGCGCCGAACCGATCAGAATCAGCGCCGCACTCAAGCCCACCCAGATTCCCGCCGCACCCCATCCAAGTCGAAAGCACAACAAATACGCTACCGGCAGGCCGATCACCCAGTAACCGGCCAGGTGCGCCAGCATGGGCGTGCGGGTATCGCCGAGACCGCGCAAGGCGCCCGTGGCCACCACCTGCAAGCCGTCGAACAACTGGAACAACGCGGCGATGCGCAATAGCACCGCGCCGCCGGCGATCACCGCGGCATCGCTGGTGTAGATGCGAACGATCCAGCGCGGCGCCACTCCCAGCAACACGCCCGCGCCGCCCATAAACAGCGCGCCCAGCAGGATGGCCGTCCAGCCGCGGGTTGCCGCACCGCGCGCGTCGCCGGCGCCACAGGCTTGCCCTACCCGCACCGCCGCGGCCGAGCTGATGCCCAGCGGCACCATGTAGGTGGTCGAAACCACGTTGATGGCGATGCTGTGCGCCGCCAGCGATACCTCATCCAGGTGCGCCGCAAACACGCTCACCAGCCCGAACACCACGCCTTCAAACAGAATCTGCATGGCCGCCGGCATCCCCAAACCAGCCAGGCGGCGAATGCGCTCAAGCGATGGCCGCCAGGAGACCGTCAGCAGAATCTTGCCAGTGCGACGCTCGTGCCACACAATCGCCGCCAGCAACACCGCCGCCATGTAGCAGCGCGCAATCGTGGTGGACCACCCCGAGCCTTCCAGACCCATCCGCGGCGCGCCCCAGTGGCCGTACATCAGCACCCAGTTGCCCAGCACGTTGACCACGTTGGCGCTCACCAGCGCGAAGGTCACCGGTTTGACCACGTTGATGGCTTGCAGGTAGCGCCGGAACGCCGCGTAGAAGAGCAGCGGCGCGAGGCCCCACGCCAGCGCTTTCAGGAACGGATCGAACAGCGCCATCACGTTGGCGTTGGTTCCGGTGGCGCGGAGCAGCGGAATCAGCAGCAGAATCAACAGAGCCAGTGGCGGCGCGAGCGCCAGGCTCAGCCAGAAGCCGTTGACCAGCGTGCGCCGGCAGTCCGCGGCATCTTCGGCACCGTGCGCCTGCGCCACCAGCGTATCCATTCCCAAAAGAAAACCGGTGCCGCAGATGGCGATGGGATAGAACAGCATCGCGCCCAGGCTGCCGGCTCCCAGCGCGGCGGCGCCCAGGCGGCCGGCCATGATGGTGTCTTCCAGACCCATCGCCATCCAGCCCAGCTCGGCCAGCGCCAGCGGAACCGCTATGCGCAGCATGGGCGCGAACTCGGCACGCAAATGGAGTCGACCGGCCGCCACGCGTTACGCCTTGGGGTGTGCCTTGTCGTACACCTTCATCAGGTCGGTCAGCGAAACCTGGGTGTACTTCTGGGTGGTGGAAAGCCGCGCGTGCCCCAACAGCTCCTGGATGGCGCGCAGGTCGGCGCCGCCGGCGAGCAGGTGGGTGGCATAGGCGTGGCGAAAGCCATGCGGATGCACCGACGGATCGCCGCACAGAACCGTGGCATATAGTTTGACAATGCCGTGAATGCCGCGAACGCCCAGGCGCTGGCCGCGATGATTGAGAAACACCGCCCGCTCTTCGCGCGCTACAGGCCGTTCGGCGAGGTAACGCTCGAGTGCCGCGGCGGCCTGGCCGGGCAGCGGCACCTGCCGCTCCTTTTTGCCCTTGCCGCGCACGCGCATCCACGTCTCTTCGGCCGCGCGGTCGAGATCGTCCAGATTCAGACCGGCGAGCTCGCTGACCCGCACGCCGCAGCCGTAGAGGACTTCGAGCATGGCGCGGTCGCGCGACGGGTACGGCCGCTCCAGCTTGCCGGCGGCCACGTCGTCGAGCAGCGTGTTCATCTGTTCCGCCGTCATCACCACCGGGAGTTTCTGCGGAGCCTTGGGCAGCCGCAGCAGGCGGGCCACGTTGATGGCGGCCACGCCTTCGCGTTGCAGGAATTGAAACAGGCCGCGCACCGCCGCCACCTTGCGGCGGATGCTGACCGCCTCCAGTTCCTGCCGGTAAAGCCAGAGCATCCATTCGCGCAGCAGCAGCAGGTCGATCGATTCGGGCGCGGGCGGTTCAACTCCCGGCGGGGACAGGAACTCGATCAGTTGCCGCAAATCGCTCCGGTAGGCGTCGAGCGTGTGCGGCGAGGCTGCCGTGCGCGCCAGTCCCGCCAGGTAGCGTTCGATCTCGTATTCGAGGCGCGAGGTCATCGTCTAGTCCGCGATCCGGCCTGCGCAGACTTTTTCCGCGCGCGCGCCGTCTTAGTCTCTGAGAAGCCGGTTGCTATGATGAAAACCATGAAGCGATGTCTGTGCCTGTTGCCGCTTGCTGGCGCCTTGGCGTGCGCGGCGGACCTGGCCGGCGTGCATTCCGTATATCTGCTGCCGATGGCAAAGGGCATGGACCAGTATCTGGCCAACCGGCTCACCAACGAGCGTATCTTCCGGGTGGTCACGGATCCCAAGCTGGCCGATGCCATTTTCACCGACCACCTCGGCGAAGGCTTCCAGGCGCAGTTGGAGGACTTCTCGCCGACGCCCAAACCGCCCGAGCCGCCGAAGCCAGCCGTTGCTGAACCCCCCGCCAAAACGGGCGACGAGCCCAAGGCCAAGCCTGCCGATGAGCCGGCGCCGCCGGAGAAACCGGCCCATGCGGATTCCAAAGCCAAAGCTGCTGGCGATACGCCATCGTCGCCGGACATGCTAGGGAAGACGGAAAACACGCTGAGCAACCCCAACAGCTCCGGGTTCGGCCGTGCGCGCGGCACCGTGTTCCTGGTGGACGCCAAGTCGCGCCAGGTCGTCTGGTCGATATACGAGCCGCCCAAGGATTTCGAAGGCAAGGAAATGAATCGCACCGCCTCCGATATTGTAAGCCGCCTCAAGAAGGACCTGAACCCGAAGAAGTGAAGTGGGGGGAAACCAGGCCGCTGTCGATCCAACCCGTTCGCTGTTCTGGGTGACTGGGTAACGTCCGTCCAGCGGCAGCAGGGTGAGTTGGCGTCTGCCCCGCATCGAGCAGCTGTACAATGGAGAAGTCATCCACGCCGCAATCCGGGTGTTTGACCTCGGGCCGTCCGCTGTGGCGGTTTAGTTGGGGTCCCGATGCAGTCCCGGAGGGTGATCGATGCCTCGCTACTGGGTGATTGCTCCTTTTGAGTCGAAGCCGCCCGAGATGTTCGACAAGGTCTGGCAGTTCGACACTGCCAACAACCTAATCTCCATTGGCTGGAGCCAACTTGGCGACGTCTCGAAGATGAGCCGGGAGGCACTGTCCAGCGCGGTAGCGTCATCATACTCCGATAAGCCCCCCGCGACCATGTCGCTGTTCGGCAACATGCTCTGGGACTTCTATCACGAGATTGCCCTTGACGACTTCGTTATCGCTCGAAGGGGACGGAAGACGCTTGCAGCGGTGGGCAAGGTGGTCCAGTTGGCCGTCTACGCCCCAGGGAAGAACCCGGCCGCCTCGCACCCCAATTTCCTGGGGGTCGAGTGGCAGGCGCAGCCCCGTGACAAGGCCTTCGCCAGCCTCGTTTTTCCGATGCACACCCTCACCGAGATTCCCGGCGCTCAGTACCGCGACCTCGTGGAGGGCTCGGCGATACAGCCGGTTGCTCTTCCAGAGCCGGCCGAAGAGACGGATCAAAGCGCCTTCGTACTGGAGAAGTACCTGGAGGATTTCATCGTCAGCAACTTTGGCCCAATTTTCAAAGGAAAGCTGCAGATCCCAGACGACGCTGACGCGGCGGGGGGTCAGCAGTATGCCACCGACGTCGGTACGATTGACATTTTGGCGGTTGAACGTGACTCAAGCTCTTTCGTCGTGATTGAGCTAAAGAAAGGCCGCCCGTCCGATCAAGTGGTTGGTCAGATTCTTCGTTACATGGGCTGGGTCAAGAAGAACCTCTGCAAAGGCAGTCAGGGCGTGAAAGGTCTTGTAATTTGCCACGACCCTGACCCGAAGCTCTCCTACGCGCTCGAAATGACGGACAACATCGACGTCCGGTACTACAACGTCTCGTTTGATCTCAGGAGCACCCCGTAGCCGATCGAATTGGGCCCGGCTCCAGCCGTGCGAATAGCTCCGGTCTGTGAAACAATGAGGTCATGAAGCGACCATTCGCTGCGACGGTTTGGCGGGAGGGGAAGTGGTATGTCTCCCAGTGTTTGGAACTCGACGTCGCCAGCCAGGGCGAGAGCGAAGCGGAAGCTCTGGCCAATCTAAGGGAAGCGCTGGAATTGCACTTCGAACCACCGCAAGCCACGCGGCCTCCCGAAATGCGCCGTGGCGCGGGCCGTCAGGCCTGCTGAGCCGAGAGTCATCTCGGCTTTCTCTTTGGGTAGCTGTGCTTTCTTGGGATGGTTCGGTTGTCTCAAGTCATCCCGCTGTGAGCCGCCCGACCTCAGGCGACCCCTGCAGTGCAGCTTGCAGCAGGAGCTCGCTGCTCGTGGTCAAGTGAGAGGAAAAGCCGAGATGACTCTCGGCTCAGCAGGCCTGACGGCCCGCGCCACGAACGGTCGCGTCCACGCCCCACTACCCAGCTGCCAGCCTATACCCCACCCAGGGTTCGGTCAAGATGATTTTCGGTTTGGCCGGGTTGGCTTCGATCTTCTTGCGTAGTTGGTTGATGAAGACGCGCAGGTACTCGGGCTCGTCGCCGTAATCGGGGCCCCAGACGGCTTGCAGCAGCTCGCGGTGCGTAACCGGGCGGCCGGCGTGCGCCACCAGGCAGCGGAGCAGCTCGAATTCCTTCGGCGTCAGCCGCACGTCGCGGCCTTGCGCGCGCACGCGGCGCGCCTCGAAATCGATCTCCAGGCCGGCGGATTCGAAGCTGCGCGGACCGCCCTCCGGCCCGGCCGGGGAACGCCGCAGCGCCGCGCGAATGCGCGCCAGCAGTTCTTCGATGCCGAATGGCTTGGTGACGTAATCGTCGGCGCCGGCATCGAGCGCCGCCACTTTGTCCTTCTCCGAGTTGCGCACCGTTAGCACGATCACCGGGACGTCGGAAGCGGCGCGCAGCGCGCGGCAGGTCTCCAGCCCGCCCATCCCCGGCATGTTCATATCCAGCAGCACCAGGCTGGGCGCTTCGCGCGCGAACATTTCCAGCGCCTCCTCGCCCGTGCGCGCTTCGATCACCTCATAGCTGTGCCCCACCAGCGTGGCCTTCATCACGCGGCGGATCTGCGGATCGTCGTCCACCACCAGCACTTTTCCGGCGCTCAATTCGCTTTGCCTCCCGCCGCGGCCGCCAGCGTAAAGTAGAATGCCGAACCCTGGCGCCGCTCGCTTTCCACCCAGATCCGTTCGCCGTGCGCCTCCACGATTCCCTTGGCGATGGCGAGTCCCATGCCCGTTCCCTTGGTTCGAAAACGCTGCTCGCGGCCGCGATAGAACCGGTCGAAGATCAGCGCGCGCTCGTGCTCTTCGATGCCCGGTCCGCGGTCGGCCACGCCAATTACAATCTTCCCGCTCTTTCGCTCCACCGAGACGGTGATGGGCGTATCCTCGGGCGTGTACTTGAGGGCATTTTCGAGAAACTGCTTGACCACTTGCTGCGCCAGCTCGGGATCGGCTTCGGCCGCCGGCAGATCGGCCGCCGCGTGGATGTCGATGGGGCGGCCCTTGCGCAGAGCATCCACTTCGGCCAGCGCGCCGGTGACGATCTGCTCCACCGGCACCTCCCGCTTCTCCAGATGCAGCTTGCCGGCTTCGATGCGCGCCATCGCCACCACTTCCGCGGCGAGTTGATTCAGGCGATCGGCTTCTTCATTGATGATGGTCAGCAGTTCGCGGTCGGCCGCCGCGGCTTCGCCTAGCAGGCTGGTAACGGCGGCTTTGATGGAGGTCAGCGGCGTCTTGATATCGTGCGCGAGCGAATCGAGCAGCGCCGATTTCAGCAACTCGCTTTGCCGCGCGGCTTCGGCGTGGCTGGCTTCCTCCATGGCGCGCGCCTTTTCGATGGTGATGGCGGCCAGGTCGGCGATGGCCCGCACCATCTGCGGGGTGGGCAGCGGCGCCACCAGGCCCAGGCTGCCGAGGCTTCGCATGCCGAAGCGGACGGGGCTCGAAACCCAGTCGCCGGTCGCTTCGCCCGAAGCGTGCTCGATCTCCGCCGCAACTCGCAGGTCATGATCCGTGACCGGCTGGCTCTCCGGGCCAGTGCGGAAAACCTCGTCCGTCTGACGGTAGAAAAAGGCCGCTCCGCGGCAGCCAAATTCCTGCACCACCCGGTTGAGGAATTCGCGAATCGTCTTGCGCGGGTTGCCGGTCAGCGCCAGCGACCGCACCAGCGCATACAGCCGTTCGCTCTCGAGGCGCCGCGCTTCCGCCTCCGCCGTGCGGCGCCGGGCCCGCGCCGAAAGCTGGCTGGCGGTGGCCGCCGTCACCAGGAACGCCAGGAACGCCACCAGGTTTTGCGGATCCTGAATGGTAAGTTTTCCGACCGGAGGCAGGAAGTAGAAGTTGAACCCGAGCACCGCCAGCACCGAGGCCAGGGTTGCCTCCGCCAGTCCCCACCAGGTCGAGATGCCCAGGATGGCCAGCAGCAGCGTCAGCGCCACCGTGGTGTTGTTGACCGGCGTCAACCGGTAAACCGCGATGATGGCCGCCACCAGCGCCAGCGAGGCCGCGAATCGCAGCGCCTTCATGACCGTCCGAACAGCCGGTTGAAGTACTCGCGCGTGCGGCGGCGGATTTCCCGCAGCGTGACGTCCAGGCGCTGCTGGTGCAGATGCTCCGGCGTCCAGCGCTTCACCAGGTTTGCCAGCACTTCCATTTGCGCCTGCGAAGTGGGCAGGCTGCCCTCGGCGTGTCCGCGCGAAACCCGCTGCCCGTGGTCGATCCCGCGGTAGAACGTGGCGGCCTCGAGCAGGAAGCCGGCGTCCTCGCGGTCCAGGTGCCCCATCTTCTCGTTCACGTCGATGCGCTCCGGCGTGTTCAGCACCTTATAGAAGATGCCGGCGGCCCGCAGGCGCAGGTACATCAGCGCGAAATCGATGTCGTAGAACCCGCCCCGTCCGGCCTTCAGCGGATTGCGCGGCCCCTGCTCGCGTTCCAGGCGCGCGCGCATCTCGGCCAGCTCCTTGCGCGAGCGCATGCTCTGCCCGTAGCGCCGCCAGTCCACCTGCTGCAACTCATTGAGGAACTCGGTGGCGCGCTCCACGTCACCCGCCACGGCGCGCGATTTCATGTAGGCGATGCCTTCCCAGGCCTCCGCGTGGTGCTCAAAATAAGCCTTGTATGCGCCTTCCGATTGCACGAGATCGCCTTCACGGCCATTGGGGCGCAAGCGCGTATCGATGGCGAACATCACGCCCTCGCCCGTGTAGGCGCTCAAGATCTGCACCATGCGCTCGGCTACAACCGTCCAGAAGGCGTGTTCCGCGGCGTCCTGGTCGGGAATGACGAACACCAGGTCGGCGTCCGATCCCAGGTCGAACTCGCGCATGCCCAGGCGGCCGAGCGCGATCACCATCATCTGGTTCGATGGCTCGTAACCGTGGTTCGCCGGCGGCGGAGCCTCCCGCACCGCGATTTGGTACGCGGCTGCAATCACGCTATCGGCCAGCACGGAAGTCTTGCCCAGCGTGGTGAAGATGGGCGGAGCTTCGAGCAGGCTTTCCGTCTGGATGCGCAGCATCTGGCGGCGGTAATAGCGGCGCAGCGAGCTGCCGTCGGTCAGTGCGCCGCCCTCCAGCCGGAACGGTTCGCCGATTTCCTCCATCAGCTCCGGGTAGCGCAGCAGCTCGTCGGCGAAATACCCGCTGTGTTCGAACACATCGAGCACGCCTGCCGCCAGGCGCGCGTCGCCGTCGAGGCGCTCCAGAATTTCCTGTTGCGCAAACGCTTTCTCCAGGAAATGTTCGAAGCGCTCCCGCCCGCGATTCAGGCCCGCCGTGGCCACCGCGCCGGCCAGCCGCGGCGCCCGTTGGTCCAAAAAGCGCGTCAGGTTGGTCGCTAACGGCGCCGGCTCCGGTTCCTCTTCCAGCGCCGGTTCGAAACCGGGCGTGTAGTACAGCGGCTTCTGGGCGTGAATCACGCGCTCGTAAATCTCGCGCACCTTTGCCAGGTGGTCGTCCAGACTCCGCGCCAGGGAATCGGCGTCCAGCGGCTCCCCCGTCGCCGACGGCGGCATCTTGCGCGCCAGCAGGCCCAGCGCCTCCCGATCGGCCGGAAGCGTGTGCGTCTGCCGGTCGTCTTCCAGTTGCAGGCGGTGCTCCAGGTAGCGCAGGAACTGGTAAGCCGACGCCAGGCGCGCGTATTCGGCTCCGCTCAGCAGCCCTTTGTCGCGCAAACGGAATAGCGCGAACATGGTGCCGCCGTGCCGCACCCACGCCTCGCGTCCGCCGTGCAGCCGTTGCAGGCACTGCACCAGGAACTCGATGTCGCGAATGCCTCCAGGCGTAAGCTTGATGTCGATGCCGCCGCCCGAGTGGCGGCGCGCGGCCATCTTCTCGCTGATCCGCTGCCGTGTCTCGGACACCGCTTCCACCGCGCGGAAATCGAGCGAGGTCTGGTAAATCAGTGGCTCGACGAACTCCAGCAGCGCCGCGCCCGGCTCCGGCTCGCCCGCCGCCACGCGCGCCTTGATCAGCATCTGCTTTTCCCAGTCGCGCGCCCGCCCGCCGTAGTATTCCCGCGCGCCATCGCCGGAAATCGCCACTTCGCCCAGTGTCCCGTCCGGGCGCAGCCGCAAATCCACGCGGTAACATTGGCCTTCGGCTGTGTAAGTGGATAGTAACTGCGTGTATTGGTTGGCGACTTTCTTATAAAACTCCTTGTTAGTGACGACCTCCGGACCGTCCGTGTGGCCATTGCCGCCGTAAACGAACATCAGGTCGATATCGGAGCTGTAATTCAGCTCCTGCCCGCCCAGCTTGCCGAGCGCAATCACCGAGAATCCGCAAGGGCTGCCGTCGGCCAGGCGCGGCTCGCCGTGGCGCGCGACGAAGTCGTCGCGGAGATGACGGTACGCCACGCTCAGAATCGCGTCGGCCAAGCTCGAAAGCTCCTCGGTAATCTCCGCCAGGCCGGCCACCCCCTGCACGTCGCGCAGCGCGATCCGCAGCATCTGGCGGCGGCGAAACCGCGCCAATTCGACTCCGGACGGCACACCGCCGTGGCCCGCGCCGAGAAAATCGTAAAGACGCTCCTCGTATTCTTCCACCGTCAAAACCCGGTAAAAGCTGCCGGAGCTGGCCACCTGTAGCATCTGTTCCGGGTTCTTGAGAACCGCATCGGAAAGAAACGCGCTGTACGCGAATATATTGACGGCTGACTGCAGGGCCGCCGGCGAACTGGTGATGCGGTCGAAGGCGGAAGGGGAAGCCTGCCGCAGCCGCTCCAGGTAGCGCGTCGCCGCCTCCGGGTCCGGCACCGAAGCCAGCAGCAGGCGGATACGCGCCGCCACGCGCTCGGGAACGCGATCGAGCATAGTCAGCATAGTCAGGCAAGCTCGGCCACAGGCGCAATTATATCGCCCGGCGCCACCGCGCCCGCCTCCACCACGCTCGAATAGAATCCGCTCCTGCCCCAGCGCGGTGAGCCGCTGTCGCCGGCCTTCACGCGCGCATCGTACAGATCGGCTTTGAGCGATTCGCCATAAACATCAAGCTGGCCGCAGGGAACTCGAAGCTGGGTGATTTCGAGGATCGCCTCTCCCGCGCGCAAACGATCGCCGATCCGCAGGCCGCGCACATCCAGGCCGCGCACGGTGAGGTTTTCGCCCAACGCGCCGTAGAAGACCGGGTAACCGCGCGCGGCCAGGTCATCCACCACCTCCGCTGCGATCAGCAGAACGGCCTTGCGCGGGCCGCCGTGGATTTGGGGATGTGCCTGCGCGTCGCCTTCGAGGCCCTCCGGGCTGAGCCGCCCCTGCGCAATCGGCCGCTTCGGCAGGCCTCCCTGGGAAACGTTGATCTGGATGATGGTGCCTGGCATCGAAACGCGGACCGCAATGGCCCGCGCCACCATTCTAAAGGAAGACAGAAGTCAGAAGACAGGAGTCAGAAGAAGACAGGAGTCAGAAGTCAGAATGTCGGAAGTCAGAATGGCTGCGCGGCTTGATATTCTGACTCCCGTCTTCTGACTCCTGACTCCCCGCGTTCATTCGTGGCTCAAGCCACTCGCCGCTACACGTCGTAGTAGAGCGCGAATTCGTACGGGTGCGGGCGCAGCCGTACGGCTTCGGCTTCGTTCTTGCGCTTGTAGTCGATGAACGTCTGGAGCAGCTCTTCGCTGAACACGTCCCCGCGCAGCAGAAACGCGTGGTCGTCTTCCAGGCAGTTCAGCGCCTCGTCCAAGCTTCCCGGCATCGACGGCACCGCCTTCATCTCTTCCGGCGACAGGTCGTAGATGTCCTTGTCCAGCGGCTCGCCCGGGTTCAGCTTGTTCAATACCCCGTCCAGCCCCGCCATCAGCATCGCCGCGAACGCCAGGTACGGGTTCGCCGCCGTGTCCGGCGGCCGGAACTCCACCCGCTTCGCCTTCGGATTCGCCGAGTACATCGGGATCCGGCACGCCGCCGACCGGTTCCGCCGCGAGTACGCCAGGTTCACCGGCGCCTCGTATCCAGGCACCAGCCGCTTGTAGCTGTTCGTCGTCGGCGCGATGATCGCCGACAGCGCCCGCGCGTGTTTCAGCAGCCCCGCAATGTAGTGCAGCCCCAACTGGCTGAAGCCCGCATACCCATCGCCCGCGAACAGCGGCACGCCGCCCTTCCACAAACTCTGGTGCGTGTGCATCCCGCTCCCGTTGTCGGCGAACAGCGGCTTCGGCATGAACGTCACCGTCTTGCCATGCTGGTTCGCCACGTTGCGGCAGATGTACTTGTACAGCATCATGTTGTCCGCCGACTTCACCAGCTTGTCGAACCGCTGGTCGATTTCCGCCTGCCCGCCGGTCGCCACTTCATGGTGATGACACTCGATGTGCATCCCGCACTGGATCATGGTCTGCACCATCTCGCTGCGCAGATCCTGATAGTGATCCGTCGGCGGCACCGGGAAATAGCCTTCCTTGTAGCGCGGCCGGTATCCCAGGTTGTTCTCCCGCCGCCCCGAGTTCCACCGCCCGTCCTCGGCGTCGATAAAGTAAAACCCTTCGTGCTGGTTCTGGTCGAAGCTGATGTTGTCGAAGATGAAAAACTCCGCCTCCGCCCCGAAGTACGCCGTGTCCGCCACCCCGCTGTTGGTCAGGTACATTTCCGCTTTGCGCGCTATCCACCGCGGGTCCCGCTCATAGCGCTGCTTGGTGATCGGGTCCTGCACGTCGCCGATCATCACCAGCGTCGGCGTCTCCGCGAACGGGTCCATCAGCGCCGTCTCCGGATCCGGGATCAGCAGCATGTCGCTTTCGTGGATCGCCGCCCAGCCGCGGATGCTCGATCCGTCCATTCCAAACCCGTCCTCGAAGCTGCTCTCGTCGAGCTCGCTCATCGGATAGGAAACGTGATGCTGCAAGCTCGGAATATCGGTGAACCGCAGATCCAGTTGCTTGGCATCGTTCTTCTTGGCGAATTCTAAAACTTCTTTCGGAGTCATTCATCCTCCCGGATAAATTTAAGGGAATTGTGACGTTTGCAGATGGCTCAGAATAACCGATTGCACCCGGTCCGGTCAAGTTTGGGTGACAGTTTGGCCGGCGCCCGGAAAATGCCGCTATCGCGCGGGTGAAACGGGACTTAGCGGCAGGGCTGGCGCATCCAGTGGTGGCGCACATTGAGTGAGGCCAGGCGCGAAAGAAAAGCCGAGACGAATCCCGGCTCTGCAGCTTTACAGGCCGCGCCACATACGGCATTGGTAATCTGTATAGATGGGATTCCGGCTGGCGGTGAACTACTCCCCGCGTGGAGATCAGGAGAACGCCATCGCCGAGCTCACGCGCGGAGTGCGCGAAGGCGAACAGCACCAGGTCCTGCTGGGCGTAACCGGCTCGGGCAAGACATTCACCATGGCCAAAGTGATTGAGGCCATCGGAAAGCCCGCCCTGATCCTGGCGCACAACAAGACGCTGGCCGCGCAGCTCTATCATGAATTCAAGAGCTTCTTCCCCTCGAACGCGGTCGAATACTTCGTCAGCTATTACGACTACTACCAGCCGGAGGCGTACATCCCCGCGAGCGATGTATACATCGAAAAAGAAGCCACTGTCAACGACGAGCTCGACAAGCTGCGCCTCTCGGCGACCAAGAGCCTGTTCGAGCGCCGCGATTGTGTGATCGTCGCCAGTGTGAGCTGCATCTATGGCTTGGGCTCGCCGGAGGCTTACTACGGCATGTTGCTGATGCTCGAAAAAGGGCAGAAGATTTCGCGCAACCAGATCCTCTCCAAGCTGGTCGAGATTCTATACGAGCGCAACGACACGGATTTCCGCCGCGGCACGTTCCGCGTGCGCGGCGACGTGATCGAGGTCTACCCCACCTACGACGATTGCGCCTACCGCATCGAGCTGTGGGGCGACGAAGTGGAAAGCCTCTCGCAGATCGATCCGCTGCTGGGACAGGTCAAACAGACTTACACGCGCCTCCCCATCTATCCCAAGACGCATTACGTGATGAGCGAGGAGACCAGGATGGGCGCCATGGACAGCATCCGCGAGGAGCTCGACTGGTGGCGCCCGGAACTGGAGAAGCAGGGCAAGATCATCGAGGCGCAGCGGCTCTACCAGCGCACCATGTTCGACCTCGAGATGATGAAGGAGATCGGCTACTGCCACGGCATCGAGAACTATTCGCGCCACTTCTCCGGCCGCCTGCCGGGCGAGGCCCCGCCGACCTTGCTCGATTACCTGCCGCATGACGCGATCATGTTCCTCGACGAAAGCCACCAGACGATTCCGCAGCTTCACGGCATGTACCACGGCGACCGCTCGCGCAAAGAGGTGCTGGTGGGGCACGGTTTCCGCCTGCCCAGCGCGCTCGATAACCGGCCCCTCACGTTCGAGGAATTCGAGCATCGCGTCAACCAACTGATTTATGTGTCCGCCACGCCCGGCCCGTACGAGCTGACAAAATCGGCGGGCGTGGTGGTGGAGCAGATCATCCGGCCCACCGGCCTGATCGACCCGAGCGTGGAAATTCGGCCGGTGAAGGGGCAGGTGGACGACCTGCTGGGCGAAATCCGCAAGCGGGTGGACGCCAACCAGCGCGTGCTGGTCACCACGCTCACCAAGCGCATGTCCGAAGACCTCGCCGAATATTACTCCGAGGTGGGAGTGCGCTGCCGCTATCTGCACTCCGAGGTGAGCACGCTCGACCGCATCCGGATTTTGCGCGACTTGCGCCGCGGCGAGTTCGACGCGCTGATCGGCATCAACCTGCTGCGCGAAGGCCTGGATCTGCCCGAGGTCTCGCTGGTGGCGATTCTGGACGCGGATAAGGAAGGCTTCCTGCGCTCTTCCGGGGCGCTGATCCAGACCATCGGCCGCGCCGCGCGCCACGTGGAGGGCCATGCCATTCTCTACGCCGACGTGATGACCGACAGCATGCGCAAAGCGCTGGACGAAACCGGACGACGACGCAAAACCCAGGTTGAGTACAACGAGCGTAACGACATCGTGCCGCAATCCATCATCAAGCCAATCGATATGAGCCTGGTGGCGATTGCGGAAGCCGATTACGTCACGGTGCCCCTCGAGGAAGATCAGGAAGTCGATAACCTGACGCCCGAGCAGTTACAGAAGTTCATCGCCGATCTGGAAGAGAACATGCGCGAAGCGGCCCGCAAGTTCGAATTCGAAAGAGCCGCGCAACTGCGCGACCGTGTGAAAGCCCTGAAGATGAGCGCCGCGTGATCGCGCACCGGTGGGACAGACCATCGGTTTGCGTGGTCTGTCATTCTTCGCGTGAGCGTGAGCTCGGCAGACGACAAGAACCGGTCGTCCGTCCTAGCTGCCACGGTCTTCACTGACCGGCGACGTAGATCTGGAAGCCTGGGCTTTGCGTCGACGAGAGGTTCAGTACGATCGGGCTGTACTGCGGCTGATAGCCAACAACCTGGAAATTGATCTGGCTGGCCCCGGCGACCATGTACGGTGCTGGTCCCGCGTACATCACCTCGAAGTTAATGTAAGAAGGAGCGAAGGGGCAAGGATTCTCGCCCGGGTAACAGGGCTCAAATGGCGGCAGTAGTGCATCGGCCGTGACCGGCAGAATAACGTTGTTGGGCAGGGGAAGCCCCACCAGCGTTCCATCGGCCTGCGCTGGAGCTATCGGACCTAGACCCGTCGCCCACACCGCGATGATGGATCCCACCGGCGCGGGATTGACGCCCGAGTTGATGGTTCCATCCTGATTCACCGCCGCCGCGTGAACGCCATCAATGGTGAACACGGCCGGAGCCGTCAGCACCACCGGCCAGGCCACACAATTCGCGTGCACACCGTTGTAGAAGACGCAGACCTGCGTATCCTGGCCGGGCGTGAGCGACCACGGAGCCACGGCGTTGATCTGGGCATCCTGCACCCACAGCAGCGGCGCTGGCGTTCCGTCGAAGCTCACTACAACGCCTGAAGACTCGATTGGATAAGGGCTCTCCAGTGTCGCCTGAGGCGCGACTCCCTGCTGCGGTCCGAGCCCGCTGCCAAACAACGTGACGAGTTCTCCCGGCGATATCGGCCCCGTGCCCAAGCTCGCTGCATTGGTCACGCAGGACAGCGGAAAAGTCTGTGCGTTGGCATTGGGGGAAAGATGCCACAAGAAAAGGAAGCTCGGCGAGGAGAATCCCGCGGGAAAAGGACCGGCTTGAGTGGGCAAGAAGTTTGCATCGGCGTTCGCCAGCACAAAGACGGTCGAATTCGGGCCTGTGGCGATGAACGGGGCGCTGCCGGCAGCGCCGGGTATGTACGTAGCTTGCAGGAGAGAACCATCGGGAGCAAAAACAGCGAGCGTGCCGGTCAAAGCCGACCCGCAGGTTGCGATACTGTTCATGACCGGGTTCACGCCGGCCGAGAATCCAGAGACATACGCGTTGCCGGCCGCATCCAGCGCAAACCCGGGTACGGAGCTCGCATACGCTCCGGGGATGGTCTGGGAACGCGTTTCGGCGCCTGTGGAATCGAAGCGCAGCAACGCCGCCTGGTTGGTTCCGTTGCTGCCGTACACCACCGGGTTCCCGGCCGCGTCGACGGCGACCGACACCGAAGAAAATGAAAGCGTGGCCGAATAGAATCCGGCCGAGCCGTCTGGCGCCAGCCGTGCGAGAAAACCGCTTCCAGCCACCAACGCCGCGCCAGACCCGTCAACGGCAATGGTACTCACCACGCCCTGGACCTGAGCGGTGTAATCGACCGCCGTTCCGAGAGCATTCAACCGGACGACACCCGACATCTGAGAGTTCAAATCATGAGTGCCAGCGACATATGCGCGGCCCTGGGAGTCAACCGCGAGCACGGCGGGAGGTCCCGGCGTAAGGAAGCCGCCGACCGGCGCCTTCCACGCGAGGCCGGTCCCATCGGCACGCAGCTTGGCGACAAAAATGGATGCGTCGCCATAGTTCGAGGTGGGTATCAGGTATACGCCACCGTTGGGATCCACGGCAATTGGCGCCGGCGATCCGCCCAGGTATTCGACCGTGAATCCGAGATTCTGCTGCCACAGAATTGTCTTCCCGTCCGGCGACAGTTTTGTCACACAAGGGTAGGGGGAATAGGTTGCGGTTTGCGTGCAGGCGGAAAGAATGTAGAGCGCCCCGGAGCTGTCGGCCGCAATCTCGGTGACGTGGGCGGGCAGCCACTCGCTGTAGTCGGCGCCCAGCAGGAAGCCGGACGACGCAGCCATCGCGCCGGTCGCGCTCAATAGCGCAAGGCAAAGTAACGCTCTCGCACGCATGACACGCATATGGGCACTTGCAGTGCCGAGAAACTTGCTTTGAAATCAATAACTCTCCCGGAGCCAATGTGTCGCTTTGACCCAGCGGAGGGCCGCGGGCGGGCAGGATGCGTGTTGCGAAAGAGTCCTTCGGCAGACTGACGGAGCGCCAAGATTTCCGAGAATCGCGCCTGACTGAGATCACTTCCACATCAACGCTAGAGCTGTCGTTCCTCTGAGACAGGTCGATCCAGTGGCCGCGGACCTGGCGGAGCAGGCGGGCGCAGACCCAACTTCTCCGCCTGGCCACTGCAGTCCGGCGTCTTGATCGACTCCGGCTGACCCGGCCGGTACGGCGGCGAGCTTCGCCATGCGAGATCCCCTGCTAGGACCGGTGGCCGCGATAGCCGCCGGGATTCTGGCTGCCCGCCTGACGCCTTTCCGCAGCCACGAGTTGATGCTCATCATCGCAGCGTTTCTGGCGCTCGGCCTCGTGGCCATTGCGCGCCGCGCGCGCGTGCTGGCGGGCATCTGCTGCTGGTTGGGCTTGGTTGCGGCGGGCGCGCTCACGGCTTTAGCGCACCGGCCGGGCCCTGCTCCCGAGTTGGATGTTGTCGGCCGCGAAGTGGTGATCCTGAGCGGCTGCGTGGTCGAACCGCCGGCTCTTTCCGGCGAGCGCGAACGATTTCTGCTCGAGCTGGAGCCGCACGCCCGCGTCCAGGTCACGCTTTACGCCAAGCCGGATGAGCCACTGCCGGCGCTTGCCTACGGCCGCAATATCGAACTCGATGCGCGCGTGCGTTCGCCGCGCAATTACGAAAACCCCGGCGCGTTCGACTACCGGCGTTATCTGGCGCGCCACGACATCTATTGGACGGCTTCGAGCGCCGCCCGCACCGTTCGCGTTCTGCCAGGCCGCTGCGGCTCGCCGTTCGAAAAAGCCGTCATGGATTTGCGCGCAGCGGCCATGGCGCGCATCAACGCGCTCTATGGGCGCGACCCCTACCAGGCCGCCATGATGCAGGCGGTGCTGCTGGGGCAGCAGTTTCAGATGCAGAAAGTGTGGACCGGCGATTACCGCTCCACCGGGACCTTTCACACGCTGGTCATCTCCGGAACCCACGTGGCCATCGTGGCGGCTTTCGTCTTTTTCGTATTGCGCGTATGCTTCGTTCCGGCCAGCCTGGCTGGGGCGCTCACCGCGGCGGTGGCGTGGCTCTACGCGCTCGTCACCGGTTTCAATGCGCCGTGCGTGCGGTCGGCCGCCGCTCTGACGCTGGTGATCGCCGCCGGCTATTTCTTTCGCGAGCGGCGCCCCTTGAACCTGCTGGCCGCCGTGGCGCTTGGTTTTCTGCTCTTCGATCCGGATCAATTGTTCGATGCGAGTTTCCAGTTGAGCTTCCTGGCGGTGGCGTTTTTGGGCGCGTTTGCCACACCGCTGATCCGCGCCACCTCGGGTCCGCTCGCGCGCGGCCTGGCCGATCTCGCCGATCGCGACCGCGACATCAACCTGGAACCCCGCGTGGCGCAGTTTCGCATTGAGATGCGTTTACTCGCCGAGACCGTGCACGGCGCGCTCAAGCTTCCCTTGGGCGCGGCTCGGCGGGGCGTGGTGGTGGTTGCGCGGGTGCTGTTCTTCCTTTATCAAATCACCGCCGTCTCGGCCGTCATTCAGGCGGGTCTGGCGCTCCCCATGATCGTGTACTTTCACCGCGTCGGCCTTTCCGGTCTCACCGCCAACGCGCTGGTGGTTCCGTTGATGGGCCTGGCGATTCCGGTCGGTTTCCTCGCCGTGTTCACCGGCTGGGCGTGGGCGGCGAGCTTCGGCGGAGTGTTGCTCGCACTATCGCGTACGATTGTGCACTGGCATGCTTCGCTCGATCCCGATTGGCGCATTCCCACGCCGCCGCTGTGGCTCGGCATTGCGTTTTCCCTGGCGTTGATCGCGGCAGCCGTGGCGCGCGGCCGCTGGTGGCGCTGGGCGAGCGGTGCCGCGGTGGCCGCGCTGCTGGCGCTGCTGCTGTGGCAACCGTTTCCGCCCGACATCCATCCGGGCGAACTCGAGCTCGCTGTGATCGATGTCGGACAAGGCGACGGACTGCTGCTGATCTTTCCCGACGGCAAGCGCATAATCCTCGATGGCGGCGGCATCCCATCGTTCGGCAACCGGGACAAATCGCAGCTCGATGTGGGTGAGGACGTCGTCGCGCCATACCTGTGGGATCGCAACCTCCGCAACGTGGATGTGGTGGCGCTGTCGCACGCGCACGACGATCACATCGGCGGCCTGCCCGCTCTGGTTTCCGATTTTCGCCCGCGCGAATTGTGGACCGGCGCCACGCCCGACAGCCCCGCCTGGCGCATCCTGCGCGACCGCGCGGTGCACTTGGGTGTGAAGATCGTGCCCATGCTGGCGCCGCGACACTTCGCCTGGGGAGGCGCGCAGATCGAGATCCTCGCGCCGTTCGCCGATTACGTTCCGGCCGGCGAGCCCACCAACGACGATTCGCTGGTGATGCGCGTGCGCTACGGCAAGCATTCGTTTCTCCTCTGCGGCGACGCGGAACGGCCTATCGAATACCGCATGTTGTCGGAAAACGAGCTGCAACCGGACGACGTGCTCAAGGTGGGGCACCACGGCAGCCACACCTCGAGCACCCAACCGTTTCTGGACGCCGTCCGGCCGGTTTTCGCGATCATCTCCGTCGGCCAGGACAACAGCTACGGCCATCCGCACGCCGATGTGATCGACCGGCTGCTCGACCACAATGCGGTGGTCTATCGCACGGACCTCGACGGCCTGGTGAGCATTCGCACCGACGGCCGCCGCTTCCGCATCGGAACATGGCGCGATCTCGCGCCCGCGCTGGCGCCCATGCCGGGTTACGGAGAGTGAGGCGCGGAGCCACAGATGAACACTGATAAGCCAGTTCCTTTCAATCTGTGTTCATCTGTGTTCATCCGTGGCCGGTCGTATTTGGTTTTTTTGGGCAAGCTAAAGCATGCCCCACCAAACTGCCCTACAATGGAGCCTATGCGAATCGCTCTGTTTGCGCTTTCGACCCTCCTGCTGCGCGCGCAGGCGCAGGCCCCCGCCCAGGATGTCCCGCCGCCGCGCGTGCGCATGCTCGATCAACTGTCGAGAATGGTCAACGATTACGGCAACACGGCGCGCTACGCGGCCGATGATGCGAGAGTGCCTCCGCCGGCGGCCGGCGAGGATCGCGTGGTGTTCATGGGAGATTCCATCACCGATGGCTGGGGCCGCGGCGCCGATCCCACAGGACATTCGCTCGGCGTTTTCTTCCCCGGCAAGCCGTACATCAACCGCGGCATCGGCGGCCAGGTGACGCCGCAAATGCTGTTGCGGTTCTATCAGGACGTGATCGCGCTCAAGCCCAAGGTCGTGGTCATCCTGGCGGGCACCAACGACCTCGCCGGCAACGTCGGCCCCATGACCATGGAAGCCACCGAAAACTACTTCCTGTCGATGGTCGATCTGGCGCGCGCTAATAACATCAGGATCGTGCTATCCTCGCTGACGCCGGTTTGCGACTATATCAAACCGCAGACGGCGCAGAGGCCGCCTGAAAAGATTCTAGCGCTCAATCGCTGGCTCCAGGATTTGGCTGAGAAGAATAACTTCGTCTATCTCGATTATTTCAGCGCCATGGTGGATGACAAAGGGTTCCTGCGCAAGGAACTGACTTACGACGGCCTGCACCCCAACGCCGCCGGCTATGAGGTGATGGGGCCGCTGGCGGAAAAAGCCATCGCCAAGGCGTTGGCGAAGTAAGGGCTTGTTGGGGAATAACCAGTCCAATCGCTGCAGCCGCTCTCTCAAGTGTGGGGCAGGATGGTATCCTGCGCGGCGGTTGCCAACCGCCGCGCGGGCCGATTGGCAATCGGCCCGCAGCTTACCAAGCTGCCCCACAAACGACAGAT
>Ga0371490_1000227_pt1 | contig 47194 bp, 43 predicted proteins | sample MB2SIPfraction_FD_207959 | JGI IMG/M metagenome (GOLD analysis project Ga0371490, IMG submission 207959) | Lab enriched peat soil microbial communities from McLean, Ithaca, NY, United States - MB28FN SIP fraction | ecosystem: Environmental > Terrestrial > Soil > Wetlands > Peat | place: USA... | reverse complement strand
CAAATGTCACGTGCAAATCCCCGCGCAGCCCGTCGATACACTGCAGAATCATGCTGGCTTTCGTTTCGATGACGCATTCCATCACGATCTTCCCGGCCGCATTCATCACCGCGATCGAGATGCTTTCATTGTGCACATCCATACCGATATATTTAGTGCTAGTCATAAAGGGTGTCCTTTCTGGAAGGGTTGAGCCGAACACTCAAAACCCTACTCCAAAAGGGGCGCCCTTTTATATTGCGTCTGGACTTCATGATCCTCATCGACGAGGTTCTTGCTATCCCGCTCTTTCTTGCGTTGTACATTAGCCTGCGCCATGTCCATGAATCGCTCATGCTCATCGCCACCGCCCTCTCCGCGGCATCCATTCTCTGCTTCCTCATCGCTACGCCTGCGCTAGACATGCTGTATCTCAGCCAGCAGTACGCCTCGGCGACCAGCGCTGTGGAACGCGAGGGGCTTCTCGCCGCCGGCCAAGCCGTGCTTTCGTCCTGGCAGGGAACTCCCTTTCAGGTGGGCAATGTGGTCGGATCGATCGGCATGGTGTTGATCGGGTGGGTGATGCTACGCAGCCAGATCTTCGACAAGGTCGCAGGGTATGTCGGAATCGTGGCGGGCGTAGTTGGTTTGGGGATGTACGTGCCCAAGGTCGGCGTCTTGATCTCAATCCTCTCGGTCGTGGGCCTGCAGGTTTGGTACGTAATGATCGCTCTCGTGCTCTTCCGTCTCCGCAACCGCACGAGTCCGTCGGCAATTTAACGGGAAGAGATCAGTCCCGCAAAGCCGACTTCCATCGCAGTATTTTTCGGGAAGACAACATCGCGGCCCCGCCGTTCCTCTAGGGTCATTGCCATTCCCGGTGCTCTCTATTGGCTACGGCTTCCATGCTTGCGAGCTTGTGAACTCATAAAGCGGATAGACATCTCGAAAAACTTTCGCGACCTCACGGTCGAATTCCTTTTTTGTCGTAGCAGCAGGCGAGAATTTCCGGCGCACAACCCAACCCTGCAACTTCTTCCAATCTTCGGGTTTTGTGGGCCAACCACTATGTTTGATCCACTCGCCTTTTTCGCTGGAGTACCAGTAACTCTCATATTTCCTTCCGAGGCGCCGTTGGTGGCGATCGATCCATTTCGTGTTTTCCGCTCCACGGGCGCGCCCCCACTGCACTAGGGATGACGTTCGGCCTTCCGCATAGATGCGGAATCCGCTTGTGGCGCATTCAGCCGATATTCCCGCGTATAGTTGCCCAGTCTCGCCGCCCGGTCCTGCAAAGAACAGATACATGTGCGGGCGATAGGGAGATTTGTCCTTCGCGAAACGGATGTCGCGGTTAATGCGTGAAAAATTATCGCCCGTGCGCCCGGTCACGATGAACTTCGAATCTAGTTTTCGCGCCACGAGAGCCATCCGATCCAGCAGGACGCGAAATGGTTCTACGACAACCGCGCGATAGCGCTCGCGGTTCGCGTCCATCCATGATTTGTGATTGTTCCGTCCCAGTTCGCGGAAAAACCCGAAAATTTCCTTCGAAAAGATCCCGTTCAGCGCAGTCATGTTCCGCCTCTCTGTTGGGTTGTAGTGACACCATTCTAATACCGTTCTAACGTATCTACACGAAGCCCCTCCTGCAAACAAGCACCCGCTACGACCTCCGCGCCATGCTTCCAGATTGGCTCTTGTGCGGATTGGTGGATGGCCTTAGGCTCAGAATATGAGCCAATTCAAACCCACAGAGCGCACACAAGTGCGCCGGCTGCCCGCCAGGGCTGCCTACGATTCTGTAACTGTTTTTAAGATCCTCGACGAGGGATTTGTCTGCCACATCGGATTTGTCGTGGACGGACAGCCATACGTCATCCCCACGGGGTACGCTCGCGCGGGCGACACGCTCTACATGCACGGGTCGCCGGCAAGCCGCATGCTGCGAACGTTGGCCGAGGGAGTGAGCGTTTGCGTCACGGTGACGCTGTTGGATGGGCTGGTTCTCGCTCGGTCGGCATTTCATCACTCGATGAACTACCGTTCGGTTGTCATTCTGGGCCGTGCCAAAGTGGTGGAAGGTCGCGAAGAAAAGTTACGCGCTCTGGAGGCGCTCACCGAGCATGTTATTCACGGGCGATGGAAGGACGTTCGTCATCCAAGCGAGTCGGAGTTGAAAGCGACGGTTGTGCTTGCCCTTCCGTTGGCAGAGGTTTCCGCGAAGGTTCGCACGGGTCCGCCCAAAGATGACGAAGAGGACTATCAACTCCCAATTTGGGCAGGTGTCTTGCCCCTGCCGATGACGCCGAGCATTCCTCAGCCAGATCCAAGGCTCGTGGCGGGCGTCGAACTGCCAGGCTACGTTCGAAATTACTCCCGTTAGTGGCGGCAACCGCAGGCGCCGGAGCAACAGCCGCCAGCGGGCGCGGAGTTGGAACTCGCCGAGGATTTGCTGCCGTTCGAGGGCGCAGCGAAAACCGAAAGTTGGAGGGTGTGCTTCGCGCTCGCGCACTTCGGACACGCGATAGCCTGCTTCTTACTCATCACGATCCGCTCGTAGCGCTCGCCACAGTCATCGCAAACATATTCGTAAATCGGCACCGCAGCTAAACTCCTTTGAGAACTTGCGCTCACAGAAGCACAATTTGTCTAATCCAAGTTTAGCACCTATGCTCGTATCGAAGGCCGAGGCAAGCCATCTTGGCGAAGACAGCATCAATCGACCAAACCTGAGCGCGGGCAGCTTCAATAATGCAACGGCCCTGTAATGGATCTGCCATTTACCACTAGGCTCAACCAGCTAGTCCGGAATGCGAATACTTCCATCCTCCGACATCAGGAAAGACGGATTCCATGCAACCTCCCATGGAAACCCATCCGGATCAGAGAAGTACCCCGAATAGCCGCCCCAGAAGGCCTCCTCAGCGGGCTTAAGGAGTTTTGCGCCTGCAGCCTGAGCCTCAGCGAGCACCAAGTCTACTTCTTCACGTTTTCGAGTGGTATATGTCAGCGATATTCCACGGAAGCCGTAGCCCTCGGGAGCAATCTTCGCATCCTCTGCAAGCGCGTTTCGTGGGTACAGGGCGAGAGCCATCCCTCCAACTTGGAAGAATACGACGCCCTCAGCCTCTCTCATGGATCTTTGCCATCCGAGCCGCTCATAGAATTCGCTGCTGCGCTTTAAATCCGCCACGCCGAGCGTGATCAGACTTATGCGTTGTTCCATCTTGGCTCCCCTTCGGTCGGACAGTTTGTAGCGTGGACGACGCCCAAAACCGGCATAGGGGGAGCGGTCGCCCACTCTCCCCTGCCACACCACCCGGCATGCGGGTCCGCATACGGCGGTTCAGTGAGTTGAGCCCTGGAGGGCCGTGAGGTTCGAGTCGTCTTTCGCCACCAGGGCTTCGCCGCTCTGCAGGTTTCCGTTTCGGCTTCACCGTCTTCTGAACCTGTAAAGCTCAGCCGAAGCTGATTGGCTGGCGCCATGCCACCCGTGAGTCCGACGTTCTACGACTCCCTCTCACTGTTTGGGCCTTCCTCACTCGCGTGAGTACTACGCCCGCTGCTGACTTCTGCTGCAGGATCAGCGTGAATTACTCCACCCTCAGTCACGAATCCGAGACATGCAACAGATCTCCCGCGATAAGCTCGACTGCTTTCGATACGCGACCGCCAGATGTACCACCAGCGTCCTTGATGGATACGGACTTCGCGATCAGTGGCTCGCTCGTCCGACGCCGTAGGCCTCAAATCTGGTTCTTGTCCCTCGGCCCGTATCTTTTGCTTCACGCTTCCTTCAGACCCCACCTCACGGTGACGCCCTTGCGCTTCGCTACCCTTCACCTCCATCAGGTTGGGGCGGGACTTTCACCCGCTAGCTGCCGAACATGCACGGCGTACAAGCAACAGCCCTGGCCGAAGCCAGGGCTGTTGGCAAAACCCGCCAGGGATTGAAACGGTCTAGTCGCCAGCGACGGCGGCTTCCTCGGTTTCGGTCTTGGGGGCCTTAGCGTTGCCATTCCCACTACCGTTTGACGGAGTAATTTGGACTGGCTTCACGGGGGCGCCCGGAACCGCCATCTGAATCTGCTGGATCGAACCGATCTGGACGACTTTTTCCAGGGGCTTCTTCAGCACCATCTCTTCGTAGATCTTCCGCACCTTGGCGGCTTCTTCGAGGGCCTTGCGGCGGCGCATGCGGTCCTCTTCGGCCGCCGTGACTGGGATGTCGTGCTCAAGGTGACGCACGCGCGCGGCATCGTCGGCGTCGATCCTAAGAGAATGCTCGTAGGTATCGAGGTCGACCTTCTTGCCCTTGGCGTAGATTTCGTGTTTCCCGTGCGTCTTGTACCATTGGGCGACGGTCGCGTTCTTGTACATATTTTCGAGAATCTTCCGCCAGCCGATGCCGGTGTTGTACGCGCAGAAGGAAATCTCACCCTGCTGCGTTCCGTACGGAATGATGCACATTTCGGTGCGGCGGAAGTCATAGTTGAACAGGTCCTGGAACCACATGCCCGCTATGAACAGGAAATTCCACGGGTCTGTTTTGCGGCGCTTGATGGCGTCTTCATAGGTTCGGTTCGGGTTGGTTCGGCCGTACTTCTTGTCGGCGTTCTTCGAAAGCGCCCAGGTCTTGTCGAATTTCATCCAGAGGTCCTTGAGCCTCAAGCTCGGCGGAGCCTGGAACGGCTTGTAGTTCTTGAGCAGAGCCATAGCCATCATGAAGTTCGAGAAGCCTTTTCCGCGTGCCGCATCGGTAATCGCCGTAACGTCCGCGGTGAGCTGCGGTGCGTCGAGGAAGCGCGGCACCGGCGCCCATTCCTTGGTTTCCTTGTTGATCATCAATGCCGTGCCCACGCCGCAATTCGGGTGGCACCCGCAGGAGAGAGAACCCCACTCCGAATTCGGGCCGTGCGAAAGGTCCGAAAAGCCCGCGAAGGTGCTGATGTACGAAATCGGGAACCAATCACGCGTGGGTTCAATCTTGCCCACCTGCGTGCTGACGTCCTGCGCAAGATGTGAAAGCGTATAGCGCTGGCGCATCCGGCGTTCCGGTGTGATTTCCTCGTCTCGCCCAGTAAAGGAAACAGGTTGAAATGCGATGAAGGCAATCTTCTTCGGATTCTCCATCGCAAACTTCACGATGGGGCCCACCTGATCGTTGTTCATATTGTTGACGATGGTAGTGACGAGCACGATTTCGATACCCGCTTCGTGCATGTTCTCGATCGCCCGCAGTTTCACGTCGAACAGATTGCCCACCTGCCGATGGCTGTTGGCGTCGTTGCCGATGCCGTCGAACTGGAGGTACGCGTAGCGCATCCCGGCTTCAAAAGCCTTGCGGCAGTATTCCTTGCTCTTCGCGAACTCGATGCCGTTCGTCGCAGCCTGCACGCTGTTGTAGCCCACCTTGCGCGCGTAGCGCACTGCATCGAGAAAATAGGGATGCATGGTCGGCTCGCCACCCGAGAACTGCACGGACATCTGGCGGCGCGGCTTAATCTTCATCGCGTTGTCGAGTATTTCCTTGATCTCGTCCCAGCTTAGCTCGTGAACGTAACCCACCTGGTTCGCGTCCATGAAGCAGGGGTCGCACATCATGTTGCAGCGATTCGTGAGGTCAACGGTCAAGACCGACCCGCGCCCATAGCGGACTGTGCTTGAGCCATGGCGATGCATGCTTTCATCGTTGTGCGCCGGGATGTCGCGGCCCGGAAAGTTCTTTTCAATCCACGCCAGGAACTTCGAATCGATAGCCATCAAATCTTCGCACTTACCGTGGACAGGGCAATCCTTCACCATCCAGACCTGCCCGTCGCGCTCGATGATTTGAGCCTTGATCTCTCCCGTCTTCTCGTGGACGAGATCGGTCCAGTCTTTCTTGCCGTTGAGGATGGCGTCGCGCGCCTCTCGAACGCAGTCGGGACAAAGCGAGTCCGTTGTGCGCGGCCAGCCAAGAGTCGGCTTCGACTTCTCCCAGGATTTCAACAGCGGCTTGTCGGACCATTTTGGAGTAAACGAAGGATTCGGATTGTGCTGGTTGAAGTATTGGATTGAATCGAAGACAACCCCAGCTGTCTTACACACTACCCAATCAAACGACTTCCACAGTTGATTGCCAACCGCATTAGGCATGACGCTCCACCTCTCCTGTGTAAGAGAAAACCTCTGAATTTCCGCGCGAATCTCCCCCGAAAACTTCACTCCCATGGACGAACTAGACGGCGTAAGCCCCTGACCAATAAGAGCTTGACTCTATTCGAGACGAAGGTCTACGAGTCTTGGCCGAACGGTGTAATCCAGGGGTTGAATGGTGCCCACACGCAGTTAACGGAGGCCGCGGAACCGGCTAATCAACGTTAATGGGGGTGCGAAGGACGCCGATGGCGAAGTGAGCCAGTTGCGGCGCATCGTCGTCGAGTTGAATCCAGCGAACCACACAGTGGTCCTTCAGGTATTGCCCGACTTTCGCCTCGCTAATTCCCAGATGCTCTGCCAGCTTGGGCTTTAACCTGCCTTCCGAATAACCGTGACTGCCGCGGCTGGTCTTTCCGCCACGGCCTCCATGTGCGAGGTTCCCGAGACCAATCCGAAGCGTCTGGCAAGCTTCAATGTAATAGGAAGTGATCAAGTCGGAGTCGGAAAGCAGAAACACGCCTGGTCCGGCAGGAGCTTCTTCAAGTTGGTCGAGACGATGCAAGGGGCTCGCCACCAACCGGCGCAACATGGATTCGAGTTTAGCGAGCCGAGATGCCAGCGCGGGGTCGCCTGCACGACCATGGGCCGTGCGTTCAGAAGGCAGCAGAAGCGCCGGTGGCTCGGTCGGCAGACTTCGCACAGCCTCGGGGGTCATCGAAACCGGTTCGTAGGATTCCGTGCGGGGAACATCCGTTATTGTTGGCGGGGCCGGTGCAGCCGGCTCCACGAAGGCTCGGACAGGAAGCCCCGGCGCAGCGGTTGCCCCCTTGCGTCGCCGGCCACGGCCCCCACGACGACCACGGCGCCGCTTCTTTTTTCCAACAAGAGTTGATTCGGCTGTAATGCTGGGTGGAGCGAGTTGTTCAATTTCTGGCTGTGGCACCTGTGTTGACGATTCCGGCTGGAACTCACTGGACGCAAGAGGCGAAGCTTCGTCCTTATGTTCGTTCACACCGAACTCGGATGCCTCCTTGGGTTCTGGCGCGATCCCCTCAACAATCGTAGTTTGCGGTGCAACCCCGAGTCGCGCAAGTGCGTCCTCGGCTTTCTTTTTCAAATCAGCGCGGCGGAAGCGTCCCGCAGCAATCGTGTACCACTTCGTCGCCTCGTCTCTGCTCCCTGCTTTTTCCTCGAGCGCGCCGAGTTCCCACGCGACCATCGCGTCGCGCGTGCGCTCGTAGAGTTGAGAGAGTTTAGCCAGCGCGTCAGGACTGTTTTTCGCTTTTCGAATGCGAGCTTGAATTTGTCGCCAGTCGGCCATGCCCCGCCATTGTAACAGCCAGTTGGCAGATCATCAGCTAAAGTTTTTTGGGGAAGTGGGCCGCCGCGTCGTGCCTACCGCAACCCCCACTTTGCAAGCAGTGCCGTGCCATCATGCGCGACGAGCAAGGATACGAACTGAATTCATTTGCTCATCATCTGCCGCATCACACATCAAGACGACTTGCGGCAGCAACGCGGCCATACCACAAACCGGAGTCCTTGACGGTGCGCTTCTGGGTGGCGAAGTCCACATAGGTCAGCCCCATCCGCTGCGTATAGCCGCTGCCCCATTCGAAGTTATCGAGCAGGGTCCAGGCATGATAGGCGCGCACTCTGGCTCCATCGGTCATGGCTCGCGCCAGTTCGGCCAAGTGCTGGCGGTAAAACTCGATGCGGCGGAGATCGGCGACGCGACCATTTGCGTCGGGCTTCTCCGCGAAACTTCCACCGGTCTCCGTGATCTCGATGATGGGGTGGTTGTAGTCGCGCGAGACCTGCATCATCAAGTCATAGAGGCCATGCGGCCACATCTCCCAGCCGCCATCGGTCTTCGGGCCCTCGTTGGCGGTCTCGATGCGGATTTGCGCCAGGGGATCGTGGCTCGATGCGTCTGGTTGCGCGCGATTGCTCGCATCCGAAGCGATGAGGCGGAGGTAGTAATGCACTCCCACCCAATCCAGGGGAACCTTCATAATTTTTTCGTCGCCCGCTTTGTATCCCATGACTTCATAGGGAATCTCGCCGATGAAAGCCTTGGGATAGGTGCCATGGAAGGCCGGCTCGATGCAGTACAGATTGTGGGCGGCGTGCAAGCGCGCGGCCGCGGCTCGATCCGCTTCGCTGTTTGTTTTGGGGTAGATCGGCTCCGTGCCGTAAGCGCTGCCTACAGTGGCTTTCGAGGATGCCGCTTTGATGGCGCGGAAAGCCATGCCCTGTGCCAGGTTGACGGTGTGCGCCGCCTTGAGAAACAGATCGATGTTAGCCTTCCCCGGAGGAGCCCCGCCGGTTCCATAGCCATCGCGAGTAAAGCTCACGGGCATATTGAAGGGCGCCCAGACGGTAACTCGGTCGCCAAGGCTCTTCGCAAGGATCGCGGCAAAGTCGGCATAGTAACTGGCGAGGTCGCGATTCGGCCAGCCGCCACGGTCTTCGAGCGCCTGCGGAAGGTCCCAGTGATAAATTGTGCAGAAAGGGCGAATGCCCGCCTCCAGCAAGGCGTCTACGAGGCGGCTGTAGTAGTCGATCCCCTTCTGGTTTACCTCTCCTGTGCCTTCGGGAACAATGCGCGGCCATGAAGTCGAAAAGCGATAGCTCTTCATGTTCAGGCGCTTGAGGATGGCGATGTCTTCCTTGTAGCGGTGGTACTGGTCGCAGGCAACATTGGCATTCGAACCATCTCGAATTTTTCCCGGCGTGTGCGCAAACCTGTCCCAGATGGATTCGCCCTTGCCATCGGCGTTCCATGCGCCTTCCACCTGGTAGGCGGAGGTCGCCATTCCCCATAGGAAGTCCTTCGGAAAACGAGCGGCGGCGATCTCAGGGGGTGAGACCGCACCTGCAACCTGCTCTTGCGAAGAGGACTCGTTGGCAGCGAACCCCCGGCTGGCAAGCAATGCGCCGCTACCAGCGACAAGCGCGCTCTTGATAAAACTCCTGCGATCCATTTCGATGTGCGCTCCCTTCGGGCGGGAAGCTATCACCGTTCGAATGTCCTAGTCAAAGGATGGATCCAATAAAATCCTTTTCCCGTAGTGCCTTGGGCATTCCGGACAATTGAATCCTTCTCGCAAAGTCGGGTTATAGATCATCTCGCCTCAATCAATTCAAGATAGCTCGTTACCAGGTTTTCTTTGCGCCCTCGACTGGGGCATGATGGGGGCATGACGGCGGCTGAGCGAACACGGTGGATTTGCGATCAGGCACGTGCTGCCGGGTTTGATTTATGCGGTGTCGCGGTCGCGCGAGTGTTCGACGAACTTGCGCACTTGCCAGATTGGCTCGCTCGCGGTTATGCGGGCGACATGAACTACTTGGCCGATCCGCGCCGCGCCGATCCCCATCTCGTTCTCGACGGCGCGCGAAGCATAGTTGTTACAGCTTTGAACTACAACTCCCCTCAACCGTACTCGACGGAGTTTTCCGCGAGCGTGTGCGACAAATCGCCGCGAGGGTGGATTTCACGCTACGCCTGGGGCGACGACTATCACACTGTGATCAAAGAAAAACTCGACGCGCTGGTTGCTGCGATGCATGTGCAATTCAACGAGCCTTTTGAAGCTCGCACGTATGTCGATACCGGGCCAGTGATTGAGCGCATGGCTGCGAAATACGCCGGTCTAGGCTGGCTCGCGAAGAACACTTGCCTTATCAACGACGAGCTAGGATCGTGGCTCTTTCTTGGCGTCATCTTCACAACTCTGGAATTGGAACCCACGCTTGCGCCGAGTGAGCCTCCTCCCGCTGACATCTGTGGGAATTGCACTCTTTGCCTCGATGCCTGCCCCACTCAGGCGTTTGCGGCACCGTACGTTCTCGACGCGCGCCGGTGTATCTCCTATCTGACGATTGAGCTGCGCGACGCAATACCGGACGAACTTCGCACCGCCGTCGGTCGCAACGTCTTCGGTTGCGACATCTGCCAGGACGTCTGTCCGTGGAATCGCAAGGCTCCCACCACAGAAATGGCTGCATTCCAGCCGAGGGAATGTGCGGCGAGCGAAGATGCAGGCCACAAATCTCGCCTTTCGCTCTTTGCGCCGCCCCTCGAGTGGCTCGCTTCGCTATCCGAGAGGGAATGCAGCGAAGCGTTTCGCGGAAGTGCCGTAAAGCGCGCCAAGTGGCGTGGCCTCATTCGCAACGCATGCGTGGCGCTGGGTAATTCCCAGATGGAGCGCAACTCACCTGCCTATCCGCGCGCCATAGAATTGCTCGAGCGGCTCGCTTCGTCACCCGTCGACCTGATTGCGGAACATGCCAAGTGGGCACTGGCGCGCCTTCGATCCGGCCGCCGGTGAGTCCTTGCCGAGTTTGCGGCGGAGCGGCCCATGTCCATCCGGATAACGCATTCGTCAATCTCAGTGTGCGCGTAACCCATGCCAGCGCAGAGGCGTCGAATGAATTGTGGCCGGAGCGCTCTCATGAAGACCAACGCGCTGATTGCAGTCTTTCTCGCAATCCTGGCGTTCGCGGCCGTTCTGCCCGTGGCGGCGTTTGAATGGCCGCTTTCCTCGGAAGGGATCCGCGAAGCCTATTTTGTTGGCAAGATGGATGGCCAAAGGAGAGCCGCGGTCTTCGAGAAATACACGTTGCGCCCGCCGATGCCCATGACGGGCCCGAGTGTAACGATCCTTGTTGAGACGCCATTTGTGGTTATCGCGGAAAACATTTCGCAGCGTGTCTCAAACTATTTCTCGCCTGATGCTTTGCAGGAATATGTCGATAAGCCCGTGGCCTTCCGCGTGCGTGCGGAAATAGACGTTCCGAGTGGTCTTTCCGAAGGGCGGGGTCAGGTGCTGCTGTCCCCGGAAGATTCCCCAAGTGACTACACGATTCGGCTCTTTCAGGACCAGGGCCAGGATAGGGACAAGGAACTGCCTGCAAAATCCGTGTACTCATGGCCGGTTTACAATTGCCGTGAAGATGGTGGTTGTTCCTTCGTCGGGTGGGGAATCAAAGCTAGGTACGATCCAGCCAAGATTGAATCCGAGCCCACGAAGGTGCAAATCTTGATGCCACATGATCAGCGAGCGGAAGCCACAATCGATCTCGGGGCTCTGCAATGAAAAGCCCGACTCCTCCCCCTCCGCCGGGGAGCGAGCGCTTCCCAGCGCCACGGGCTAGTGGGTTTTCACTTCAAGCGGCGGATAATTAGAAGGTTCTCCCTTCTAGGGTGCAAATGACAATGCCAGCGGCTCCACATAGAATAGTGCATTGCTACAAGGATGGCGCTACGAATGACTGAAAGTCACGAGAGATTCGCAGGCGTACGCGTGCTGATCTTCGACCTCGATGGCACGCTGATCGACTCGAAGCTCGACCTCGCGTATTCCGTCAATGCCATGCTGGAACACATGGGCCGCGCGCCGCTCGTCCATGAGAGCATTTACAGCATGGTTGGAAATGGGGTGCCTGTCCTGGTGCGCCGTGCGCTTGGCGAAGGCGCGACGGATGCAGAGGTCGCCGAGGGGATGCCGTATTTTCTTTCGTACTACCGCGAGCACATGCTGGATAACACTGTGACCTATCCGGGGGTTCGCGAAGGGCTTGATCTGCTCGTTGGCCGGCCCATGGCCGTGCTCAGCAATAAGCCTGTCAAGTTCAGCCAGGCAATTATCGAGGGCCTCGGTCTCGCTCGCTATTTTCGCTATATCTACGGAGGCAATAGTTTCGAAAAGAAGAAGCCCGATCCCGTGGGCGTCGAAATTCTTCTGCGCGATTTCGCTGTCTCTCAGCGCGAGGCCATGATGGTGGGGGATTCCGAGGTGGACGTCAAGACGGCGCGCAACGCCGGGATCTGGGCCTGTGGCGTCACCTATGGTCTGGGCAGCGAAGGCCTGCGCGTAAATCCTCCGGACCTGATGCTCGACAGTCTCGCCGAGCTTCCGGCTCACCTTGACGGCTGCCCCCGCTGAGGCAGAGCTGTTCGCGACGCGGCCTTAGAAAATCATTTCTTGCTGTAGGTGGCCCTGTACCACTCCCAGGTACGCTTCAGACCTTCCTCAAAAGGAACAAGAGGCTTGTAGCCAAGCACTTTGCTTGCAAGTGAGATGTCGGCCTGCGAATCGCGAATATCTCCCGTGCGCGGCGGATCGTATTTCGCCGCAATCCTTTTTCCCGTGATGTCGCCGAGGAGCTTCAAGACCTGATTCAGCGTGATCCGCGAACCTGTCCCGCCATTGAAGACTTTCCCGGAAGCAGCAGGGGCTTCGCAAGCTCTCAGGGTTTCATCCACCACGTTCTCGACGAAGGTGAAATCGCGCGATTGCTCTCCATCGCCATAGACAACAGGCTGGTTTCCTTCAATCACTGCAAGCATGAAACGCGATAGGACGCCCGAGTATTGAGAAGTCGGATCTTGCCGTGGCCCGAATACGTTAAAGTACCGCACGCTCACGTTTTCCAGCCCGTAAACGCGGCCGAAAACTTGCGCGTAGAGTTCACCCACGTACTTTGACACGCCATAGGGCGAGATCGGCTCGGATCGCATCGATTCGACTTTCGGAAGAGTCGGCGTTTCGCCATAAGCGGAAGAGGAGGCCGCATAAACGACGCGCCGTACCTTCGCATCGCGTGCAGCCACAAGAACGTTCAGCGTCCCATCGATATTCACGCGATTCGACTCGATGGGATCCAGCACCGACCGCGGCACGGACGTCCGCGCCGCGAGATGGATGACGTAGTCCACACCCTTGCACGCCGAATGCAGCGCAGCAAGGTCCGTGATGCTCGCCTTGCGAAAATCGATCTGGTCGCGTACCTTCGCGACGTTGCTTTCTTTTCCTGAAGATAGGTCGTCCAGCACCGTCACATCGTGCCCGCGGTGGACAAGCTCCTCCACAATATGGGAGCCTATGAATCCGGCACCACCTGTCACGAGGTAGCGCATGCTAGAATTTCTCCTGGTGCTGGAAGGGACCAAGGGGGTGCACCCTGCTTCCGCAATTTGTCCCTAGATGCAACAATTTGCGTGATCCCTATTTTGGGCACGGTCAAATATAGCGTGCCTTGCAGCGTACGAGCAACCATTGGGGGTCGCTTTCCTCATCCGTGGAGTACTCGTTCAAGGGGAAACAGCATAAGCACAAACTCATGACGATTGGCCCGTGCTGCCTGCATCGCAAACTGCCACACGTAGCCGCTTTTCTGTTCCTTCTGCTGGCCTTCCTTCCCGCAGGCAGCTCCTCCTCACATCCGGCCAGCCGATGGCAATCTGTACAACATAAACCAGGCAAATCCAAAGAGGGCGCCGTAAGTGCCGCCAACGACTTGGCTGTTCCATTCCGAATCGGTGAGACGTTGCACTACCGCGTGGAGTGGGCCGCATTCACAAGTGCCGCGACGTTGCAATTGAGCGTTATGGAACGGCGGAATCTCTTTGGTTGGCGAACCTGGCATTTCCGTGCTTTGGCGCACACACTTAGTCCGGTCCGGACGCTCTTCACCATCGACGACCAAGTCGACTCGTATGCGGACTCAGCATCGCTCGAAAGCAGGCAGTATGAGATGTACCTGAACGAGATGGGGCGTAAACAGGACAAGGTGCTGAACTTTGTGCCGGCGGGGAAGGCGCCGCACGCCCCCGGATCGGGAGTCGTGGTGCCGCAAGGAACCCGCGATCCCCTTGGCGCGATCTATTCGCTTCGCAACGTCGATTGGCAGCACACGCCGGAAGTCCGCACGCCGGTGTGCGACGGTCACGACGTCTTTGAGATGCGTGCAAAGCTGGAAGTCCCCAACGAGCCGCTGACAGTGGACGCGGGAAAATTCACGGCCTCCCGCATTCTGATTCGCCTTTTCCAGAATGGAAAAGAACTCGCGGGAGCGAAATTTTCCATTTGGCTGGCACGCGACGGGCCGCGAACGCCTGTCCTGATGCAAGCGGAATTGCCCTTCGGCAGTATTCGCATGGAGTTAACTTCCGTTCCCCAGTAGAACGCAGATTCTGCTGGGGGACCTGTCTAATTCTCAGGCACTACCCAGTCGTCCGGCGGGAAATCCACTTGCCAGAAGGAGGGAGAAGGCTTCACGAATTCAATGCCCATTTGCGTCTTGCCGCCCTGCGAGGTGCCTAAGTATACGATGCCGCATTGCAGCGATTGGTGTGTGGCCTTGTTCGTGATTGTGATTTCTTGACCTGCAGCCACATGGGCAGCCAGCGCAATTAAAGCTCCGTGAGCGTTGACGACCGATGTCCGTGTTTCCTCGACGAAATCTTGTTCAGCCGTCGTTTTGCCGCTCACATGAATCGGGACGCTCAGAAGCACGCGCATGCTCCGCCGACGCCCTGGATCGGCTGTCCAAGACGTCTTTTCCCGTTGCGGAGGTACGGGCGTGGACATTTCCTTTCCACCATAACGTCCATCGGCGTTCCCGGCAATGGGACTATTGCCTCGATATCGTTGTTCAGTAAACGGGAGGAATGCGGATGGGCCCGCGGAAACCTAAGAGTGCCCGAGCAGACCTTTGAGCGAGACAGTTTGACGGAGCCTATAACCGAGTTCAGCAAAGCACGATCTTATCCCGCTGCTTGACGTGGCGGGTTGCGTTCCGCGAGTCCACAACGAGCTTTGCGTCGCGGACGATGGCTTCATAATCGTAACTGGAGTGGTCCGTTGCGATCAGCACGCAATCGTAGCTGCCCACTTTTTCGGGCGTCAGCTCGATCGATCGCATTTGCGAGAAATCGTAGTGCCGCATCTTGTGGAGCGCCGCAAAATGCGGATCGTTGTATTCCACCACCGCGCCACGAGCAGTGAGCAATTCCAGCAGCTTCAGTGAAGGAGATTCGCGCAGATCGTCCACGTCCTTCTTGTACGCCACACCCAGCAGCAGAACCCTCGAGCCCTTTAAGCTCTTGTGGCGCTCATTCAGGGCAGCGGCAACCGCGTCGATCACGTTATACGGCATAGCCGTGTTGACTTCGCCGGCCAGTTCGATAAAACGCGTGGCGAAATCGTACTCACGCGCTTTCCAGGAGAGATAGTACGGGTCCACCGGAATGCAATGCCCGCCCAGGCCGGGCCCGGGATAAAACGGCATGAATCCGAACGGCTTCGTCGCCGCGCTGTCGATGATTTCCCAAATGTCGAGCCCCATCCGCAAGCAGAGCTGCTTCAGTTCGTTGACGAGAGCAATGTTGACACACCGAAAGATGTTCTCCAGCAGTTTCACCATCTCTGCTGCCTGCGTTGAGCTGACCGGCACGACGCGGGCGACAATCTGCGCGTAAAGTCCGACAGCGGCGCGCCTGCTGGCAGGGTTATTGCCTCCCACAACCTTCGGAATCTGCGCCAAGCCGTACTGCTTGTTACCGGGGTCTTCGCGCTCCGGCGAAAAAGCCAGGTAGAAATCCGTCGCGACGTCCTCCGCTCCGGCGCCTTTTGCCGGCGGACAGCGTAGCCCGCCCTCTTCGAGAATCGGAAGGACAAGTTCCTCCGTCGTTCCAGGGTACGTTGTGCTCTCGAGCACAATCAGTTGGTTCCTCTGTAGGTTGGGAGCAATCGAACGTGCCGTTGCCTCCACGTAGCTTAGGTCCGGCTCCCGCCGCTCATCGAGCGGAGTGGGCACGCAGATCAGCACGGCGTCCATCTCGCGCAATTTCGCGAAGTCGGTCGTAGCCCCAAAGCGCTTTGCTTGTACGTGGGGCCGAATCTTTTCGGCGGGAATATGTTCGATATAGGATTGGCCGGCATTCAACTTGTCGACCTTCGACTGGTCCATGTCGAACCCCGTCACGTCCTGGCCCACGTCTGCGAACCGGAGCGCCAGCGGCAGGCCCACGTACCCGCACCCGATAATCCCGATCTTGATCCCTTTCCCTGCAAAGAATTCAGGCTTTCTTTCGACGGCCATGCTGCATCCTCTTTCGTTCTTGTTTTGGCGATTCCCACAGAAGAGCCCGGTGACGGCACTCTGAACCGTCAACTATAGCAAGATTCCTAAGTCCGACAAAGAACGGCATGTTAAGGCCGTGCCAAAATTGCGACCCGTTATTCCGAGCCGATTGGAGTTGCTCGGTCGTTGCATTTGCGCCATGATGGCGCTCGTCTCGCCAACTCGGAGGAATGCGGTTAAATGCAAGTGGTCTTAGTCATTCTGGTGGGCCTAGCTGCCGGTATCTTGGTTGGGTTAATGGGAATCGGCGGAGGCATTATCATCGTCCCGGCGCTTGTCTATCTTTTCGGAATGGACCAGCACGCCGCACAAGGAACCTCACTGTTTGTTCTTCTGCCCCCGCTCGGCCTCGGAGCGCTATCTGTGTACTGGAAGAAGGGCTATGTCGATCTACGAGCGGGGATTATTTGCGCCGTGGGAATTCTGGCAGGCGCTTATTTCGGCGGTCTGGCAGCCATTGCGATTCCCTCGCGCCCGCTTCAAGCCTTGTTCGGACTCTTCCTAATGTTCTCAGCCGTGATGTTGTGGAGGCAATCCTGCGACGCCGGGCAACCGTCGCAGCGTATGCCAACTGTGGGGGACGACCGTGATTAACGGCTATGCGCGGCTTTGCGGCATTTTCGCGATTGCGCTCGTCGCGGGAGTGGCTAGCGGCCTGCTGGGAATTGGCGGCGGCATTCTCGTGGTGCTGCTGCTCGTCATGGTCCTCGGCTATGAGCAGCACCGCGCTCAGGGTACAAGCCTTATTGCGCTTGTGCCACCAACGGGCTTGCTCGGCTTTCTGGCCTACTATCGAGCGCACGAAGTGGACTTGCGAATTGGCCTGCTCCTAATTCCCGGGATTTTTCTTGGGGGGTTGCTGGGCGGCAAACTTGCAACTAAACTCTCAGCGCGTAAAATGCGCCTTGTGTTTGCCGGGTTTCTGTTTGTCCTCGGTATCTGGCAGGTGATTTCCGCGTGGTCAAAATAAGGCACCGATGAGCCTGCTTCCGCACCGTGCCCCGTTGTCGCCGTGCCAATTACAGAGCAACACCATTCGCCCGAACGGCTTCCACCACTTCCAGCCGACCGCTCGCGCCGGTCCGTTGCAAAATTCGATGAACGTGATTCTTGATCGTCTGTTCGGAAAGATTCAATTGCGAGGCAATCTCCTTGTTTGTCATCCCCTGGGCAATCAGCGGCAGCAGTTGCTGCTCCCGGCGAGTCAAACCCAACTGGGCCTTGATTCGGGAATTCGGCAGATTGGGGCATTTGTTGGCGAGGTATTTAAAGAGGCAAAGACACAGCCGGGACGGGCAGACTGCTTCTCCCTGTTTGACGGATCGCACGGCTGCGACGACGTCGAGCGCGGAAGCCTCCTGAAGAATATAGCCGGAGACTCCTGCGCGCACTGCTTTCAGGAACGCCGACTCATCCTCGACCATGTCGATTAGAACAATTTTAGCGTCCCCCGCTGCGAGCCTAACCTCCTGAATGAGACCCATATCCAGCGGTTCACCCGCCCCCGGATCCACGAGCAAAACATCGCACCTCGCAGCTTCGATTTGCTCGATCACCTCTGGGCTGTAGGGCGCGACTCCCACTACACAAATATCGCTCTTGGATCTGAGGATACGCGCGAGCGCCTCTCGAAACAGGCGGTTCTCGGAAAGCAAGAAAGCGTTAATTTTCGAACTCAAATTGCCCTCAGCTTCGATCATCGGCTTGCCGCCTTCAGCAACGTCGTTTATGCCTGATGCAACAACCTTGTTTGCTGGGCCGAGTCACTTGCCTACACTTGGTCAACTGGACCGATGCTCTGTTCACGAGGGCTGGGGCCGACGATTATGAGTAGAGCACAAAGCACGCTAGCTTATACCTAGTTAATACCTGGCAGTCAATAGAACTCGATATTTATATTGTATACACTTAACGCCCGATGGGCCACATATCAGTTGGGACCGCCTCAGACCCATGGGGGGATTACAGCTAGTCCGCTCAAAACCGTGCGAATCTGCGACGCCCAACCATCCCGAATTGGGAATCAAACACAGCCCTAGCAACATCTTACGCAAGCCAACGACCATTTCGCCTTCGCTCCCTCACCCTCCTTCGATGAACTGCCGTTCCCCGATTGTTATCTGGTCTCCCATGAGTTATTCTCCGGTACTAATGATTGATATTCACTGCCATATACTTCCGGGCCTCGACGACGGCGCTGAGACGCTCGAAGTCGCCTGCGCTATGGCAGAAATGGCAGTCGCGGATGGAATTACACATGTCATAGGAACGCCACACGCCAGCCAGGCATACCGTTTTGTTCCCGATTTGGTGCGAGCGCGCCGAGAGGAAATACAAGCGCGCTTTGAAGGCCGCCTCACAATTGCCACCGGATGTGACTTCCATCTGAACTTCGAGAATCTCCAGGATATTCGCGAAAACCCGGCGCGCTATACGCTCAATCAAGGGAACTATCTGCTTGTTGAATTTGCCGATTATTCGATCCCGTCCTCACTTGATCAGGCTCTTCATGAGCTCCAGCTCCAGGGACTCAATCCTGTGATCACTCATCCGGAGCGCAATCCGCTGATTCGGTCGCAGCCTGAACGCCTATTGCGCTGGCTGCGACAAGGGTGTTCTGTGCAAGTGACTGGTCAATCGTTGCTGGGCAAGTTTGGAAGGGCGGCACAAGATGTGGCGGAGCAATGGCTGGACGCCGGAGCTGTCCACTTCCTGGCCAGCGATGCGCATAACACGACAACACGCCCGCTGCGTCTGAAGGAAACTTTCGATCATGTGGCAAAGATGCGCGGGAAGGAGATCGCACGAGCGCTGCTGATCGACAACCCTCTGGCCGCGTTGGAAGGCCGCCCTCTGCCTTGGGTGCCCGAGCTTGCGGATTATGCTGGAGGCGGCAGACAGGGCCCGCTCGCGCCGCGTCGTCGCAAGCGCTTCTGGTTTTTTTAGGGGAAGAGTTCGAGGACCTCTTCGTAACGTTTGAACGGTGGTATCAGGTACGCACCTGCAATGCCGTAGCTGCGTGCCGTGCGCGCCCAATCGAGCATCTTTTTGGCAAGCGCAAAGCCGCGTTCGCGCGCGGCATCGCCTGCTTTCTCCATCTCGCGCAACGTGGCTTCGGGAATCACGATTCCCGGAACTTCGTTGTTTAACCGCAGAGCCTGCTTATAGCTTGTCAGCGGCCACAACCCCGCAAGGACAGGAACTGGGGTTTTGCCCCCGAGCCGCTTGAGGAACGCGTACCAATGCTCGGGATCGAAGATCGGCTGCGTCATCGCGAAGTGCGCACCAGCCTGCACCTTTGCCTCAAACCGTCGCAGTTCCTCATCGATATTTTCCGCAACAGGATTCACTGCGACGCCAATCGTAAAATTCGTTGCTCCCCCCAAATTCTTTCCTGCCCAGTCAGTGCCTTCATTGAGCCGTCGGAGGACTTTCACGAGACCGATCGAGTCCAGTTCGTACACCCCCGTTGTTTCCGGGTAATCGCCCACGGAGGGCGGATCACCGGTGATTGCGAGGACGTTTCGCACTCCGCCGATAGTCCAGGCCCCGAGCAACATCGCCTGCAAGCCGATGATATTTGCATCGCGAGTTGTCAGGTGCGGAACAGTCTCAAATCCATGAGCTTCCAGCGCCCCGGCCAGCATCAGCGCGTCCATTCCCACTCGCGCCAGTGTGCCGCTATTGATGTCGATCGAGTCCACTTCACCCGACGCCATCACGCGCCCAACTTGTTCTATGATGCGGTCAATGGATACGCCCTTTGGCGGATCAATCTCCACCGACACAACGAACTTCTGCGCCTGAATTTTCCCCCAGAGCTTGCTTTCCGGCTCGCGCTTTGCAAGCCGCCGAGCGCGTTCTGCGGCTTCGATCACCTCGACGGTTCCGCTCGCTGTGCCTTTTCCCCTTGCAGCTTTCGCTGGACTAAGATTCTTCACGGCCTCGGCGATGGCGTGGACGTGTTGCGGCGTCGTGCCGCAGCAGCCTCCCAGAATGCGTGCGCCGAGATCGGCGGCCTCTCGCGCAAAGAGCGCGAAATACTCGGGAGAGGAGCGCGGATACACAATTCTGTCTCCCATACGCTTTGGGAAGCCCGCATTAGGCATCGCGGAAAGAGGAAGCGACGCGCTGCCCGCCAATTCGCGCAAAACAGGCAGCAAGAGTTGCGGCCCGACCGTGCAGTTGGCCCCCACAGCCTGGATGTTCCTATCCTTTAACGCTTCCCACGCATCCTGCGGGCGCGTCCCGCCAAACGTCGTGCCTTCCTCGGAATACGTCAGCTCGGCGACAATCGGGAGTTTCGAAAACGACCGAATCGCATCGATCGCCGCGACCAACTCTTCGATATCGCTGAATGTCTCCAGGAGGAAAAGGTCCACGCCCCGTTCCTCGAGAGCGCCTGCCTGCTCCTTGAAGATCGCGCGAACCTGTTCGTCGGGAAGTTCCTGCACCTGCCGCACGATGCCCAGCGGGCCCATCGAACCTGCAATCAAGACTTCGTGTTTGGCTGCCTCACGCGCCTCGCGCGCAATCTTCACGCCGCGGTGGTTCAGCTCGGCAACGCGCTCCGCCATTTGAATCTGCCCAAGTTTCTGCCGGTTCGCGCCAAAAGTGTTCGTCTCGATGAGCTGTGCTCCCGCCTCGAGATAGGCTTGATGAACGCGGAAAACTGCTTCGGACTGGGTGACATTTGTCTCCTCAAGAGAGCGCTGTGCGCCGAGCATCTCATAGAGCATTGAGCCCATGGCGCCGTCGGCAACAACTACCCCTCGTTGCAGCCGTTCGTTGAAATCCTCGATCCGCATCGTGTGCCTCGCCTATTTGTGCTTTGGTCGCGAACAGTCAGTCAGGAAGTATATCATTCGCCCCGAATTCCCTTGGCACTGAGGCATAACGAAGGGAATGCGTCCGTTTCCGATTCGAGCGCCATTTCGGGATATACTTCTTGGCACCCAGCCTCTGCACGTCCCAATCCTCGTCGAGGCATATCATGGCAAAGCGACAGAATCGAGTAGAGCTAAAAGGCAGCGCGCGGGCAGTTCTGCCGGGCGGACAGGATGTGGGAGCGGCCGACCCGACTGCGCAGATCGAAGTGACCGTCTTGTTGCGACGAGGATCAAAGACTGCGGATTTTCCATCGGTCGCAGAGATGGGCACTCGGACTCCTCGCGAGAGAAAATATCTCACTCGTGAAGAGTTTTCGCGTTTGCACGGCGCGTCGGCGGCGGATATCGAAAAGATTCGCGAGTTTGCCGCTGAATATGGGTTGAGAGTTGCGAGCGAAAATCGCGCCAGCCGAATCGTGAAACTCAGCGGCACCGTGCAGGCATTTCACGACGCGTTCGGAGTGAACTTGCGTCGTTACAAGCACACGTCAGGCGAGTACCGCGGCCGCACGGGCACAATAACAATTCCCGCGGATCTGGAATCGGTCGTCGAGGGTGTTTTCGGGCTCGACAATCGTCCCCAAACCAAAGCACATTTTCGTCTGCACAAGAAACAACCAAGCGCTCACGCTCCAGCAACGGCCATTTCCTACTCGCCTCTTCAGGTTGCGCACGCTTACAGTTTCCCCACGGGCGCGACCGGCACCGGCCAATGCATCGGAATTGTCGAACTGGGAGGCGGGTATCGCGCCACCGACCTCGATACGTTTTTTCGGAATCTTGGGATTTCCACTCCGAGAGTCACGGCAGTTTCCGTGGACGGTGCGGCGAATTCTCCCACGGGCGATCCCAGCGGACCCGATGGCGAGGTCGAGTTGGATATCGAAGTGGCGGGCGCCATCGCGCCAGCAGCACAGATCGCCGCATATTTCGCGCCGAATACAGACCAGGGATTCATCGACGCCGTCAGCACGGCCGTACAGGACGCGAAGCGGAAGCCGACGATTGTTTCGATCAGTTGGGGCGGGCCGGAAAACTCATGGACTGAGCAGTCGCGCAACGCGTTCAACTCCGCGTGCCAGGATGCGGCCACGATGGGCGTCACGGTTCTCGCCGCTTCGGGTGACGACGGCGCATCGGACGGAAGCACGAAGGGAACTATTACCGTGGATTTTCCCGCTTCAAGTCCCTTCGTGGTCGGTTGTGGCGGCACGAGGTTGACCATCTCAGGCGCTACGATCGGCAGCGAGCAGGCATGGAACGACCTCTCGGCGAATGAGGGAGCGACGGGCGGCGGCGTTAGCGAAGCTTTTGCGCTTCCCACCTTCCAGCAGAGCGCGAATGTGCCGAAGGCCCCGAATGGCTTCGTCGGCCGCGGCGTGCCCGATGTTGCGGGAGATGCCGATCCGGAGACGGGTTACAACGTTTTCGTCGATGGGCAGCAGACTGTGATTGGCGGCACCAGCGCCGTTGCTCCCTTGTGGGCGGGGCTGCTGGCACTCATCAACCAGTCACTCGGGACAAATGTGGGCTACATCAATCCGCTGTTGTATTCGGCCAAAGTCGAACCCACGTTTCACGACATTACTTCGGGAAACAATGGAGACTACTCCGCAGGTCCAGGCTGGGACGCATGCACGGGCCTCGGCAGCCCCAATGGCGCTGCCCTCATGACTGCTTTGCGGGGTGGATAGACGCACTGGAAAATGTTCTGCCGCGGTACCGACGACCCCTTTCTTGCACCGAATGCATGGCTTGCGGGGATGGGAGCACGTTCCAAGGAACATTGCCCATCGCTAAGAAGTACCGAGTCGCCGCCCACAACGGGGGACTCGTCGCAGGCAAAACGCAAACATACTTTCCTTGGGATTCTTGGCAAGAAGCCCTACACGGACCGCCAGCCTTCCGTGTGGTTTCATGACATCTTCCGCGCCGATGGCCAGCCGTACCGACCGGAACAGACTGCGTTCCTCGGGTCGATCATTGGCCCCGCTTCCGACGGGAGGTGGAACAGAGCGACTCGGTCACTCTTCGTCGAGCTGCTGCGCCAGAAAACCCTCCAACCCGAGCTGCTCGATCAAACCCAGCTCCATTTCAAGGTGATCGACGTGGCCTTCCTCGTCCTTGAGGATTTCCTTAAAGAAGTCGGCAGTGCCGTTGTCGCCCGCCTTCCGGCAAATCTCGATCGACTTGTTATACGCTGCCACCGCGCCCTTCTCGAGTGCCAGGTCATTGTCCACTTGTTGCTTCACGTTCTTGCCGATCGTGATTTTGGCAAGCTCGTCCATCTTCGGAAGGCCTTCGAGAAAAAGAATGCGCTCGACAATCTTTTCAGCGTGCTTCATTTCGCCGATTGCCTGCATCTTCGTCCACTTCGCGAGCCGTTCGTAGCCCCAGTTTTCGCACATCTCTGCGTGGAGGATGTACTGGTTCACCGCGCCGAGTTCTTCCTTGAGCCTCTCGGAAAGTTCCGCGAGCACCTCTGGTTTGCCTTTCATCGGGGGATCTCCTTTGCCGACACTTTCGAACCTGCAATTGTATCCCAAACTCGCTCGCGGATTTCACCTCGCTGGCGCGGCCCGGCAGGTGTTCGCTAGAATGGCGACGGGTCCAGCACGCCTCGCTTTAGGCAATTCTCAAGGAGAAATCCGATGCCCTCATTTCACGGAGTTGATTTCCTCGAATTCGATTCCCTGCTGAGCGACGAGGAAAAGCTCGTGCGGCAGACGGCAAGGCAATACGTGGACGAGAAGATCCTTCCGATCATCGAGGAGTCCAACCGCGAAGGCAAGTTCCCCCTGCAGCTTGTTCCGCAAATGGCCGAGCTCGGGTTCTTCGGCGCGAACCTGAAGGGCTATGGCTGCGCCGAGATGTCCAACGTCGAATACGGTCTGGTCATGCAGGAACTCGAACGCGGCGATTCAGGCGTCCGGAGCTTCGTTTCCGTGCAATCGGCTCTGGTGATGTTTCCGATTCACGAGTATGGCTCGAACGCGCAAAAAGAAAAATGGCTGCCTCTCCTCCAGCAAGGGAAGGCCATCGGCTGCTTTGGGCTCACGGAGCCTCAATTCGGATCGAACCCCGGCGGGATGCTGACGCGCGCCGTGAGAAAAGGCGACTCCTACATTTTGAACGGCGAAAAAATGTGGATCACGAATGGCTCGATCGCCGACGTCTCACTGGTTTGGGCGAAATGCGAAGACGACAGGGTCCGCGGCTTCCTCGTCGAAAAAGGAGCGCCGGGCTTCAAGGCTTGGGACGTGCACGGGAAATACTCGCTGCGGGCCTCGGTGACTTCCGGACTGGCGATGACCGATTGCCGAATTCCCGCGGAGAATCTCCTGGCGGAAGTGGAGGGCATGAAGGGTCCACTTTCTTGCTTGAACCAGGCCCGCTATGGCATCGGCTGGGGAGGAATCGGCGCCGCCATGGCCTGTTATGAAACCGCCCTGAATTATGCCAAGGAACGAAAGCAATTCGACAACCGCCCTATTGCTTCCCACCAACTTGTGCAGGACAAACTGGTCTGGATGATTACGGAGATTACCAAAGCGCAGTTTCTTGTCTTACAAGTAGGCCGCCTGAAGGATCAGGGACGCGTGCACCCATCGCAAATCTCGATGATGAAAATGAATAACGTTTGGGTCGCGCTTGAAACGGCTCGGAAGGCCCGAGACATTCTGGGCGCAAACGGTATCGTGGACGACTATCCAATCATGCGCCACATGACCAATCTCGAATCGGTTTACACTTACGAAGGCACGCACGACATCCACAAGCTCATCATCGGCGAGCGAATTACGGGAATATCTGCTTTCGTTTGAAACCCGCGCAGGGACAATTAGCAGGATCCATTCCCATCACGGGCAGCCCTGGCAAATCGCTCGCACGGGGAAACCCTCGGCGAGAGGGATCTGTGCCGAACCGCGCGGCCTAAATCGGGCGCGCTCTGCCCTTCATGTTTCCGCTAGTGCCACGCCGTCCCCAGCCGTGCCCGCGACTTTTTTACCGCTGAATTGCCGCGGCCGACTGGCCGGACTGCGGCTGGCGCCGGGGCAGATGGGCCATCCGCTCAGCGGCATGCGGAATCATAGGGCGCACGTGACTACTCGAGCTAACGTGGTCGCTGATTGCCTGGAGTCGCTTCAGAATGGACTGCCATTGTGCCCAGTCAAGTTGCCGCAAAAACGGGCGGAGCCCCTGAATGAATGGGTCTTCAAGGACCGTCTCGCCATTCGACTCCGGAACGAAGAAGCGGTTCAGTCCGACACCCAAAGCTTCGGCAATCTTCTCGAGCGTGCCGAGGCTGGGTGTCATCTGTCCACTTTCGATCCGGGACAAATACGAACGTGAAACGCGCGAGCGTGCCTGAAGTTGGCTCTGCGTCATGCCGCGTGATTCTCGTAACTGCCGGATGCGCTGGCCGATGTTCTCCACCGTTTCCCGGTTGGGCCAGTTCTCGAACAGTTGACGATCATCCCCCGGAAGATCTTGCGGCGACGGCGTCGGAATGACGAACGTCACCTTCGGGGGCAGCAGGCGCAGGCAGCGGCGACAGTTGCCTGTGCGCGTACGGTATTGCACCAATCCGCATACCTGACACCGGATTACTTCTCGATCTTGATCTATGCTCTCTTGAACGTTGCTCTTATCAGCCACCGGTTTCCTCGCAGACTATTCCGGCGATGCGAAGGGGAGGAATGTCACATACAAGGGAAGGCAGGAACTGGCGCGCGACCGATTCTCCACGGGGTGCCAATTCTTGTCAAGTCTTTTTTTGTGTCCTCCCGAAAGGAAGACTCTACCGCAGGCTTCTTTGCGTTACAAACAAACCGCTTTGCGCCACAGGTAGCCGCGCCCGTCCGGTACCCGTGGGGCGTGTGACATTGCGCGTCACCTAACAATGATGAGCGCAATGTCGCGCTCACGATTTTTGCGTTACTCTATTCCTTCGCTTTTCGGCGAGAAGAACTTGGCCGAACTGCTTGTTTGTCTCATTGTGAATCGAGGAGAGCCAGTGCCTAACCGAGAAGACGCATGGACCCTGCTGTGCCAATACACAGAAAGTGAGAGTCTTCGCAAGCACGCCCTTGCTGTCGAGGCGTGCGTTCGCGCATACGCTCGAAAGCTGTCCGGAGACGAGGAGCTTTGGGGCCTGGCTGCTCTGCTCCACGATTTTGATTACGAGCGCTGGCCCAATGCCGAGCACCATCCAGAAAAGGAGCACCCCTACGAAGGCTCGAAGATTCTGCGCGAACGTGGCTATTCGGAGGAAATCATCCACGCGATCCTTTCCCATGCGGATTACACAGGCGTTGCGCGTGTCTCGCTGCTCGACCACGTGCTCTTCGCCTGCGACGAACCCTCAGGGTTCCTCACTGCCTGCGCCCTCATCAAGCCGAGCAAAAGCATTCATGAAGTCGAACCTGCCTCGGTGAAGAAGAAGCTGAAGGACAAAGCGTTTGCGCGCGGCGTCAGTCGCGCCGATGTTTATAAAGGCGCCGAAGAACTTGGCATCCCCCTCGAAGACCACATCGCCACCTGCCTCGCCGCCATGCGCTCGGTTGCCACGCAACTGGGACTCGATGGCGTTGCTTGAATCCATACGGCTCCGCGACGCTTATTTCGCTCCCTTCGTGGAGGCCTTCTTGGGAGAAGCGTGGCCGCCCAGGCCGGCAACAGCCTCGCGATCAGCGACCCCTTTGAAGCCGTTACGCACTCGAGACTGCGTGGGCGCCTTGCTCGTATCCGCGGGCGGCTGGCTCATGAGTTGCATATTCCTCTCCTTCGCCCGTGCAAAATCCCGCAACGCCTCCCATTGGGCGACGAACTCGTTACGCCAATCCTGCGAGGAAAAAACCATCGCGGTGTTCACTTGTTGCCAGGCGCTGAGCGAGAAATTCGTCGATCCCTCCCAGCACCAAACGGCTGCGCCGCCCTTTACTGCGTCGGAGATGATACCTTTTGTGCGGCAAATAAACTTCGATCCGGCAGGTGAAGTTCCCATTGTCACCTCGACCCCCGCGTCCACCAGTTGCTGCACCAAGGGCTGCTCCGCCTTGCCCGTTTCCTGCGTGTGGTCCAGATAGATGTGCAGCGGAATCCCTTTCTGATGCGCGTCCAGCAGGTCGTGAATCATGTCCGGCAAGGTGAACGCATACGCGGTGATCCATGTTTCGCCCGGGTTCATCAAGTGCGCCAGGAAGTCCGCCTTGGCTTGGCCCCCATCCTGTGGAAGTAAATAGCAGGTCACCTGAGTGTCGATTACAAATGGCATCGTCTGTTTCCTCTGGGCTGGGCAATTGTTCTTTACCACGATACTTGATGTCCACTACAGTTTCGTCAATGGGCTCGGTGTCTGGCGGGCGCAAAGCCGAAGAATGCGCGGTCGGCCTAGCTCTTGGACGCTTTTTCACTCAGTCGGCATTACGATGCCCACACGCAATTGCGAGGGAGCCTTATGTTAGAATCACGCCTCTTATGGATAGGGCGGGAGATTTTCTCGGCAAGGTTGTCAGGAGGCTTGAACGGCCGGAAGCAGCGCTCGCGTGGCTCACCGCAGCGTGGCCGAGCATCGTCGGAAAGGCATTGGCAGCGCACACAAGGCCAGTCCGCTGCGCCGCAGGCCGCCTGGAGGTCACGATCGACGCAAAAGCCTGGCAGAAACAGCTCGCGGAAATGACTCAGGAGTTTTGCGGGCGAATCAATCAGGCTTTTGGCTCGAACCTGGTCCGAGAAGTGATATTTACCCTGACAAAAACCGGTCCTAAGCGCATTCCCCACGAGCAGGATAACGACCACACCCCTTTTGTGCGCCGGAAGAAAGGCCGGGCAGATTAAAGCATGCCAGACGCCTCAGCCATCCAGTCGGAGGTCAAGTTTTCCAGGCCCCCTGCGCGTGGCCTGAGAAGAATGATCCAGGTCCTCATGACGATGGGAATCTGGATTGCGGCGGTCTTCGCTTCCGCCGGACGCCTCGATTGGAATCGTGGATGGATCTGCATGACCGCATGGGTCGTCAGTATGGTGGCTGCTGGCCTGCTAGTGCGCCGCGCGAATCCATCTTTGATCGAGGCCCGCGCGAACTGGCGGCGAAAGGACACGAAGCCATTCGACAAGGTTTTTCTTTCCGTCTATCTACCTCTCACATTTGTCCAACCTGCTCTCGCCGGGCTGGATGTGGTGAGATTCCGATGGTCGTCCATGCCGTTCGCGACGGTTTACGCAGGCCTGGTTCTTTTCGCGATTGCCATGGCGCTGGTCACCTGGGCGATGATGGTGAACCCATTCGCGGAACCCACCGTCCGAATTCAGACGGATCGGAATCACAAGGTCGTGACCTCGGGCCCATATCGTATCGTCCGGCACCCCATGTACACTGGCATAATTCTGCTGTATCTAGCCTCTGCGCTCATATTCGGTTCAGCGTGGGCGTTGGCAGTTTCAGGCTTGATGGCTGTTTTGTTCGTCTGCCGCACGGCGTTGGAGGACCGCACGCTCCGCCGCGAGCTTCCCGGATATCAAGAATTCACTACGAGTACGCGCTACCGCCTGATCCCTGGCTTGTGGTAGACCCTCGCGGCTCCAAGTGTTGAAGACACATGACAGAAGAATTTCTAATATACGGTAGGTAACTCCTCTAGGTATTATGTGGAGTGATTTGGGAGACAGTGAAAGCTCCAGAAACAGTGCGGGCGCAGCTTTACACTGTAGGTCAAAGGAAGCGAACACCAGATGAAGATCAGCCGAGAAGACGTGTTGCGTGTGGCCGAACTGGCCCACCTCGAGTTGTCGCCTGAGGAAGTTGAAACCTACCTGGGCCAGCTCGATGAGATCCTCACTTATGTTGACAAGCTCAAGGAGCTTGACGTCACGAAGGTCGAACCGATGGCCCAGGTGCTATTCCCGCAAGCGAGCGGCGCGCACCCGGAACTCCGCGACGACACGCCTCGGCCCTGCGATGTTGCCGATGCGGTGCTTTCCCGTGCGCCGGATGCAGAGAAGCCTTTCTTCCGCGTCCCAAAGGTGATTGAGCGATGACCGCCGCAACCGATTGGACAATTGCCGGAGTTCGCTCGGCGTTGCTCGCCAAGAAGATTTCCGCGCGTGAGCTTGCGGCGGAATTCTATTCCCGGATTGAGAAGAGAAACGCAGAACTGAATGCGTATCTCATCCTCTCCCCCGAGCGCGCCTATGCCCAAGCCGATCGAATGGATGCTGCCCTGGCCCGCGGTGAGGCCATGCCCCCCCTTGCGGGCGTTCCCGTCGCTGTGAAGGACGTCATCAGCACGCGCGGGATTCGCACAACCTGCGGGTCCAAGATGCTTGAGAGCTACATCCCCCCCTATGACGCGACTGCGGTCGAAAGACTCCAGAGGGCAGGGGCAGTAATACTCGGCAAGACAAACTGCGACGAGTTCGCGATGGGCAGCTCGAACGAGAACTCAGCATACGGTCCCGTACGGAACCCGGTCGCCGTAGACCGAGTGCCTGGTGGTTCCAGCGGTGGATCAGCGGCCGTTACGACCTCCAGGCTGGCCGTCGCGGCCCTTGGGACCGATACGGGAGGCTCAATTCGCCAACCAGCGGCATGCTGCGGGATTCCCGGGTTGATGTCGACATACGGACGCGTATCGCGTTATGGCTTGATTGCATTCGCCTCTTCCTTAGATAAGATTGGGCCATTTGCTACGAACATAGCGGATTTGGCCTCCGTGCTGGCGGTCATTGCCGGCCATGACAGCAATGATTCAACCTCGGCGTCGGTTCCCGTTCCGGATTATGTTTCTGAGATCGAGAAACCCGTCCACGGGTTGCGGATTGGCGTCCCGGAAGATTACTTCGCAGAAGGGCTCGACAGAGAGGTCAAACACAATGTTCAAGCGGGAATCGCGCTGTTAGAGCGCCTCGGGTGCAAGCACATCCCGCTGAAAATGCCGCACACGGATTACGCGATTGCGGCTTACTACATCATTGCCACTGCCGAAGCGAGCTCAAATCTCGCGCGTTATGACGGCGTGCGTTATGGCCTCCGCTCTCCCGCCGCCACTTTGATCGAAATGTACCGCAGCACGCGCGAGCGCGGATTCGGCCCAGAGGTGAAGCGCAGGATCATGCTGGGGACGTATGCTCTGTCGGCGGGTTACTACGATGCTTATTACCTCCGCGCGCAGAAGGTTCGCTCATTGATTGCGCGTGATTTTTCCGACGCGTTTCTGAAGACAGACATCATCATCACGCCAACCGCTCCAACACCCGCATTCCGGCTCGGCGAAAAAACGGCCGATCCCCTGCAGATGTACCTCGCTGATATATATACAGTTACAGGATCGCTGGCGGGAGTTCCGGGCCTCTCTGTTCCGTGCGGCAAGACGAAGGAAGGCCTCCCAGTGGGCATGCAAATCCTTGCGCCACATTTTGGCGAAGCGCGTCTGCTCCAAGTCGGCCGCGCCTTCGAGAAGGCCGGAGGCTTCGCTCTGTAAGGGTTCCCTCGATCATCGGCCGTCCGTTCGGCTCTCTCGCAAAACATTGCAGGAACCGTTCCGACCCAAATCACACCCTCTCGTGTGCGAGTAGTCTTCGAAAATGGTTTGCCCTCAGCGACGGCAATAATTTCTACGGCGCGAAACACATTTGTGAAATGGTAGAAACATTCACGAATTAGCCTATCCTCGCATTGTCTGATGCGAAAAAGTTACTAGCGCTGAAACGGAAAAACTCGCCTCGTTCGATTGTAAGTCATAGAGTCGAAGAGGTTTCGCGCGTACTTGCTTCAGTTTTGGTTTTTTCTTGTCGGTACGGAACGACTATTGCAAGTGAAGGGAGTAGCGTTTAGTGTCGATGCAGCATCTGAAGGAGTGAAAGGCGTAGCGATGGTTCGGATTAGATCAAGCCAGAAGTTCTTCACCGAGGATGAAGTCTCGAGCCTGACGGGGATTTGCCTCGAGCATCTGCGGGGGCTTGCCCGCATCAAGCACCTCGGCATACTGGCGCGCGCCGCGGAAGCGGCTGGCGCGGAAGCGGAGAAGTGGCTCTTCACGAACTCGGACCTTATGGTCCTGACGGTTCTTTATCCGCGCTGCCAGCACTAGATTTCATCGTCAACAAACCAGGGGCGCAAGTTGATGGCCTTCCGGGTGACCGGGAGGCCGTTTCCATTTTGGGGGCCTGGTTGTCGCGAGACCTTTCAGGCGCTATGCTGGAACTCGGCAGGGGTGGTACATAAGCCTTATGAGGGTTTGACCAGAATGCCAGCTAAGTGGCGCCGAGACATTTGGGGGATCCTCACGGTCGCAAAGTCACTTGCCCGACTGGGGCTGTTGGTCTCGCTCACGTCTCCCGCACAGCAGGCCTCAAGCCAATCGCAGACGCAAGCTCCGAAGCAATCCGAGCCAACTCCAACGGAAGCTCGCCCTGTCTTGCCACATGGGAAGAAGCTAATGATGAAGGACGGGACCTTCCAATTAGTTCGCGAGTACAAAATCGAGGGCGACCGAGTGCGCTTTTACAGTATGGACAGTTTGCAGTGGGAAGAAGTCCCCGCGGCGATGGTGGACTGGGACGCAACGAAGAAAGTGGAAGCTGAGGAGGCGCAGCGCGGTGCCGCTATCGTCGCGAAGGCCCACGCCCAGGAGCAGGCCCGGCAAGCCGAAGCGCTCGATATCGACGCAAGCCTGGAAGTGGCTCCCGGCGTCTTTCTCCCATCCGGCGAGGGCCTATTCGCTTTCGATGGCAAAGCAGCCCTTCCGCTCGCGCAAGCGGAGACCAATTCAAAGCTCAACAAGGGGCAAATGCTCAAACAGGTCTTAGTCCCTATCCCGATTGTGCCATCCCGGCACACGATTTCAATCAAGAATGCGCATGCCGCATTCCGCATCCAACAAACTCAGCCCGAGTTTTACATGCGAACGGCAGACGCCCGGGAACCGGAATTAGAGCTAATTCGCGCCAAAGTCCACGCGGACACTCGCCAGATTGAAAACGTCGATGAACTGTTCAAACTGAAAAAGGAGAACGTAGACACCTTGCCGCTGCAACGTTGGGAGATCGCCCGCGGAGTCTACCGGTTTACACTTGGCCATCCGCTCGAACCCGGAGAGTACGCCCTGGCAGAGATCGTACAAGGGACGACAATGAGTCTCTATGTGTGGGATTTTGGCGTTGGGCTCGTCCCGGGGACTGCGCCAAAAACGAAGTGATCGACAGGCTTGTGGCGTAAAAGGAAGTGCTAGGAATTTGCCGGTTGCTGCTGTAGCAATTCGGCGAGGACGGAGGCGAGTGCAGCAACCTGAAACGGCTTCTGGATGATTCGGGCGCCCCTTGCGCAGTATCTTTCGGCTGTGGCGGAATCCAGTATATCTCCTGTCATGAACACAAAGTGCGTTGTTCGAGTCCCTCCTCGGGCCCACAGTTGCTCGTAAAGTTGTTCGCCTCTTAGGCCGGGTAGGTTCAGGTCACACAGGATTACGTCGTAAGCATTTGCGGAGACCTGCGCCAACGCCGCCTCGGAGCTTGAGGCGCCATCGACCTTCATAGCACGCGCCGCAAGACCCTCTTGCACGATTTCGCAGATACTCTCCTCATCGTCCACAACGAGCAAGGAATGCCCCCGCAACACGTCCAGAGGTGACGAGGTTGGCCTGGTCACCTCTCCTGCGGGGGGCGCGGCCGCAGAGGAGATCCCGGCGGCGAGGGGGAGGAGCACTTGGAAGGAAGCGCCTGCGCCCGCCGTTGACTGTACCTCCATGGTCCCGCCGTGCTCCTTGATTACTGCGAGGCAAATCGTGAGCCCGAGGCCTGAACCCCCACCGGGGCGCTTCGTTGTGAAAAAGGGATCGAATATTCTCTCGATGTTTTCGGGCGGAATTCCAGGGCCGTCATCGGAGAATGTCACACTCGCTTTATCGTCCACACGACGAAGAGAAATCTTTAGTGTCCCATGGTCCTGAGTCGAGGAGATGGCTTGCTCTGCATTCATGATTAGGTTGACGAAGGCTTGCGTGAGGGTCTTCTGTTCACCATCGACCGCAGGGAGATCCATCACAGCATCGAGGTGGACACTGATCTTCTTCTGCCGGAGCGAGGCGTCGTGCATTCTTAAGGCATCCTGGATGATCTTCATCAAATTGACCCTCGACTTCACTTGAGCGGATGGACGTGAGAAAGCAAGCAGATTCTGCACGATCATTGCGGCGCGACGCGCCTGCTGCAAGACCATCTCCGTGTGCCGGCGCATCGCGTCATCCGTCGCTCGCTCGCGAAGGAGGTCCGCCACACCCAGAATGGCCGTGAGTGGGTTATTTAATTCGTGGGCTGCGCCGGCCATCATCTGTCCCATGGCCGCGAATTTCTCGTTCTGGGTCATCTGTTGTTCGACCTGCTTCAATTCCGTGACGTCCCGCGCGGATGCCACAACGCCACTGATTTTGCCTGTTTCGTCGAACAAAGGACCCGCACTGACGCGAAGCGTCCGCCATGTCCCATCGGCATGGCGCGTTCTGTACTCGATTTGTGCTGCTGTGTCCCGGCCGCTCAGTACACCGTCAAAAAAGGTCGCTAATTTGGCGCGGTCCTCCGGATGCGCACGTGCCCCCAACGGCTCGCCGACGCATTCCTGCGGGGGGCTGCCAGAAATCTCCTCGACCCTCTGGCTGACAAATGTGAACTTTCCGTCACAGTCGAGGACGACAATCACATCGGGGAAACATGCCACGAGTCGGCGAACGAATTCTTGTTCCTTCCGGAGCTGTTTCTCGATTTCGATGCGCTCGGTGATGTCCACGAACGTGCCCTGCAATTGCACGACGCGTCCGGACACATCACGAATGGCAGAGCCCGAAGTCAAACAATGAAATTTCCTGCCGTCCTTCCGCCGGAGGACCAACATAAAATCCTGGATTAAACCCTTCTCCGTAAGCTCTTGGACCAGCAGATCCCTTTGGACCGGATCTTCGTAAACTTGGCTAAAATTGATCGCTTTCAACTCTTCCTTGGTCTCAAAACCCAGCATGCGGACCAGCGAAGGATTCGCATCGAGGACTTCCCCATCCGGTCTTACGAGAACCAGCCCCTCTTGCAAGGATTCAAAAAGCTCACTGAAACGAACTTCGGAGGCTTGCTCTGAACTGACATCGCGTCCCCAGCCGCTGACGGAGGTGATCTGGCCGCCTTCTGCCACGGCCTGGAGCCAGCAGTCGAAATAGCGGTTTTCATTTTCTACCTTGAGCCGAACGCGAAGCCTTCCTGCCCAATGACCTTTTTCAGCAAATGCCGGAAATGCCTTCCTTGCCTCCGCAAGAGTTGGTTTTTCGAGAAACTCGCTTAGTCGGTGACCAATCAGGTTCTGGAACGAAACATGTAGGATTTCCGTCAGGCGGCGATTCGCGACTCGCACCTCTCCTTCGAGGGAAAGCGTAAAAACTGCTTGGTCCAGATTATCGATCAAATCGCGGAAACTCTGCTGGGAACGGGAGATGACTTCGATAAGCCCCTTGAATTGATCGTTTGAGAGAGAGGCTGGAACGACTTGTGGTCCTGGTCCAGTTGGTGAATCCATCGATTTTGTCACGCCCTGCTCCTGCGAGCCCGCCTTCCGTGCGTACTCACGAGAATCCCTGCTTTCAGAATTCTACAGACGCGGCCCGCCACGCGGAGAAAGAAAACGGGACCTTATGTCAATTTACTTAACAGGCGGACGGAGACAAATTCCAGGCATCGATGTGAAAATGGAAGAGATCCGCGGGGCAGGCCAAAATCGATTCTGCCTGCCCCTTCGAACCTCGCATCTCTAAGAAGCGCGACTAACTTTCGGCGACGGCGTCGGTGTCTTTGCGCAAGAATTCGAGTGCCGCCGCTTCTTCGGGCGTGAGCTCAGGCTCCGCCGCTTGCGCCTCTTCCTTCGGGAGTTCCGTGAGGAGTTGGACATTGCGGTAGCGTTCGAGGCCTGTGCCCGCTGGAATCAAGCGGCCCATAATCACGTTTTCCTTCAGGCCGCGCAGATAGTCGACCTTCCCGGAGATGGCTGCTTCCGTGAGGACACGAGTCGTCTCCTGGAAACTCGCGGCAGAAATGAACGAGTCGGTGGAGAGCGACGCCTTGGTGATGCCAAGCAGCAGGGGACGTCCGGTTGCAGGACGGCTTCCATCCCGTATGACGCGGTCGTTTTCCTCTCGGAAGCGGAACTTGTCCACTTGTTCTTCGAGCAGAAACGTTGTGTCGCCGACGTCTTCGACCTTCACCCAACGCATCATCTGCCGCACGATCGTTTCGATGTGTTTATCGTTGATGTTGACACCCTGCAAGCGATAAACCTCTTGAATCGAATTCACCAAATACGCTTGCGTGTATTTCTCACCGAGGACCGCAAGCAGGTCGTGCGGGTTTAGCGGACCATCGATTAATGGTTCGCCAGCCGCAACATGCTCGCCTTCCTGCACGTTGATGTGAACGCCACGCGGGATGGAGTATTCCTTCACGGTCCTTCCATCCTCGCTCTCGACGTAAATCTTCCGCTGGCCCTTGACGATTTCGCCGTACTTCACGAGACCGTCAATCTCGCTGATAACGGCCGGATCCTTCGGCTTGCGCGTTTCGAAGAGTTCCACGACGCGAGGAAGGCCGCCGGTGATGTCCTTTGTCTTCGTCGTCTCCCGTGGGATTTTCGCAAGTACGTCGCCCGGTTGGACCTCGTCGCCATCAGCCACCATCAAGTGAGCGCGCGAGGGCATCAAGTACTTCTTGCGCACGCGGCCCGCGGAATCGCGAATCAGAATCGTCGGTTGATGTTTTTCGTCGCCCGGTGGAAGCGTGACGACGAGCTGCGAAAGGCCGGTCACCTCATCCACCTGTTCTTCAATCGTAAGCCCCGCTTGCAGATCCTTAAACTGGACCGTGCCACCCGATTCGGTCAGGATCGAAAAGGTGTACGGGTCCCATTCGACCATAGTCTGCCCAAGGGTGACCGGTTGTCCGTCTTCCACCTTGAGACGCGCACCATACACAACGTGGTGTCGCTCTTTCTCACGGCCCTTCTCGTCACCGACGGCGATCAGGCCCGACCGGTTCATTACGATCAGCGTCTTTCCCCGGCCCTCCACGGCCTTCAGGTCAATGAATTTCACGAAGCCATTGTTGCGGGCCTCGACCTTGGATTGCTCGGTGACGCGCGTCGCGGTGCCGCCGACGTGGAACGTTCGCATAGTGAGCTGCGTTCCGGGCTCGCCGATGGACTGCGCGGCAATCACGCCTACAGCCTCGCCCATCTCGACAAACCGACCCGTCGCAAGGTTGCGGCCGTAACAACGCGCGCAAACCCCGCGCTTCGATTCACACGTCAGCACCGAGCGGATCTTGACTCGCTCGATGCCGGCTGCTTGGATCGCGTTCGCCAATTCCTCGGTGATTTCCTGGTTGATCTCGACAATGACGTTGCCCTCGTAGTCCTTGATCTTCTCGAGCGAAACGCGGCCCACCACGCGGTCGCGCAATGGCTCGACTTCGACGCCCGCTTCGAGAATTGGTTCGACGGAAATCCCGTCGGCCGTGCCGCAGTCGAACTCATTGATGATCACGTCTTGCGCAACGTCCACAAGCCGTCGCGTCAGGTAGCCCGAGTCGGCCGTCTTTAATGCCGTGTCAGCTAGGCCCTTGCGAGCTCCGTGGGTCGAAATGAAGTACTGCAGCACGGTCAGGCCCTCGCGGAAGTTCGAAGTGATCGGCGTTTCGATGACCTCGCCGGAGGGCTTCGCCATCAATCCGCGCATCCCCGATAGCTGCCGGATCTGCTGCTTCGAACCGCGGGCGCCGGAGTCGGCCATGACATAGATGGGGTTGATAACGCCCTGCTTGTCCTGTTCTTCCAGGGCCTTGAACATCTCGTCCGCAACCTTCTCCGTGACGTCGCTCCAGATGGCGATGACTTTGTTGTAGCGTTCGCCGTTGGTGATGGCGCCATCGAGATACTGCTGCTGGACCTTTACGACTTCGTGCTCCGCCGTATCCACGAGCTTTGTTTTCACGCTCGGAATGACCATGTCGCTGATCCCGATCGAGACGCCGCCCTTCGTGGCGTACAGGAACCCGAGTTCCTTCAGCTTGTCGAGAGTTGGCACGGTCTTCTCCAAGCCGAAGCGCAGGTAGCAATACTGCACGAGGGCCTGGACACCCTTCTTCTTGAGCAACCCGTTGATGAACGGCATGTCGGAGGGCAGGTGGTCGTTGAAAATCACGCGGCCCACCGTCGTGTGCAAGAACTGTTTCTTGAGGTGCACGGGCTCTGTGTGCGAAACGTCCTGATCGTCGTACGCATTCGTCAGGTCAATCACTTCGCCGGTGTAGCGCATCCGGATGGGCGTGAGCAGTTCAACCTCACCGGCTTCGAGCGCCATAATCACTTCTTCCACCGAGCCGAACGCGCGACCTTCGCCCTTGGCTTTGGGCTTGGCCTTGGTCAAGTAATAGATGCCGAGCACCATGTCTTGTGACGGGACGGCGAGAGGAAGTCCGTTCGCCGGTGACAAGATGTTGCGAGAGCTGAGCATCAGCACGGATGCTTCCACCTGCGCTTCGGGCGAAAGCGGGATATGCACGGCCATTTGATCGCCGTCGAAGTCCGCATTGAACGCCGTACAAACCAGCGGGTGGATTCGGATCGCCTTGCCTTCGACGAGCACAGGTTCGAACGCCTGAATCCCGAGACGATGGAGGGTCGGAGCGCGATTCAGCAGCACCGGGTGCTCGTGGATCACGTCTTCGAGAATGTCCCAAACGATCGATTCCTGCGCCTCGACGAGTTCCTTTGCCTGTTTGATCGTAGTGCAGTGTCCTGCAGCCTCGAGCCGGTGATAGATGAACGGCTTGAACAATTCGAGCGCCATTTTCTTCGGCAGACCGCACTGGTGGAGCTTTAGCTCAGGCCCGACAACAATGACCGACCGGCCGGAGTAGTCCACGCGCTTGCCGAGAAGATTCTGGCGGAAGCGGCCCTGTTTGCCCTTGAGGGTGTCGGAGAGCGACTTGAGCGGGCGGTTGTTCGTCCCGCGAAGGACGCGGCCGCGCCGGCCGTTGTCAAACAGCGCGTCGACCGCTTCCTGCAGCATGCGCTTTTCGTTGCGCACGATCACATCGGGCGCGTGCAATTCCATCAGCTTCTTCAACCGATTGTTGCGGTTGATCACGCGACGATACAAATCGTTCAAATCCGAAGTGGCAAAACGCCCTCCGTCGAGGGGCACGAGAGGGCGCAACTCCGGCGGCAGCACGGGGATTACATCCAGAATCATCCATTCGGGTTTGTTGCCGCTCTTGCGAAACGCCTCGACCACCTTGAGCCGCTTGGCGAACTTGATTCGCTTCTGCAGGCTGGGGTCGATCTTCATCTTTTCCCGGAGCTCTTCGGAAAGCTTGTCCACGTCCACGCGACGCAGGAGTTCCTTGATGGCTTCCGCTCCCATAGCCGCCTGGAATTGTCCGGGGTACTCCTTTTGCAGTTCGCGGAGTTTCTCCTCCGGCAGAATGTCTTTCTCCCTGAGTTCCGCGACTTCGCCGGGATCGGTGCAAACGAACGTTTCGAAGTAGAGAATGTGCTCGAGGTCGCGCATCGTAATGTCGAGCAAATATCCGATGCGGCTGGGCAGGCCCTTGAAGAACCACACATGCGAGCAGGGCGAGGCGAGCTCGATATGGCCAAGGCGCTCGCGCCGCACCTTGCTGAGCGTCACTTCCACTCCGCACTTGTCGCAGATGACGCCGCGATGCTTCATCCTCTTATACTTGCCGCACAAACACTCCCAGTCCGTGACGGGGCCGAAAATCTTGGCGCAAAACAAACCGTCACGCTCGGGCTTGAAGGTGCGGTAATTGATGGTCTCCGGCTTGGTGACTTCCCCATGAGACCAGGAGCGGATTTTCTCCGGACTCGCCAAGCTGATGCGAATCGAATCAAAATCCGCGATCTGGCTTGCACGATCGTAAGGGCTCGAACGGTACAAGGGCTGATCCTCCTCCCCGATTCCCTCGGGGCAAAAACTCGTTCCAGAATCTATCGGGCGCACCGGCAATAATTCTCCGTGCGCGCTATTCTGCGGCTGCCTTTTCCAACTGCGGTTTCTGCCGCTTCATTAACTCGACGTCGAGACAGAGGGACTGCAGTTCCCGCACAAGGACGTTGAACGATTCGGGCACGCCGGGCTCAATTCCCGGCTCGCCCTTCACGATGGCCTCGTAGATCTTGGCACGGCCATACACGTCGTCTGATTTCGCTGTGAGCAACTCTTGCAGGATGTGCGCCGCGCCGTAGGCTTCCAGCGCCCAGACTTCCATTTCACCAAAGCGCTGCCCGCCGAACTGCGCCTTGCCGCCCAACGGCTGCTGCGTGATGAGCGAGTACGGGCCGATCGACCGCGCGTGGATTTTGTCGTCCACCAAGTGCGAAAGTTTGAGCATGTAGATGTAGCCCACGGTAATGTCTTGTGCGAATGCGTCGCCGGTCATGCCGTCGAAGAGCGTGATCTTGCCGCTTTCCGGCAACTTCGTGAATTCCAGCAAGTGACGAATATCCGTTTCGCGCGCGCCATCGAAAACGGGTGTCGCCACCGGGACGCCCTCGCGGAAACCCTGTGCCAATTCGAGCAGCGCCTCGTCATCGAGCTCGGCGATGGACTTCCAAACGGACGTGGGACCGAAGGCATCCTTGAACCACTTGCGCACGGCATCCGCGCGCGCTTCCGTCTCGAACAATTGGCCAATGCGATGCCCTAGTTCCTTCGAGGCCCAGCCGAGGTGCGTTTCAAGAATTTGGCCGACGTTCATACGCGAAGGAACGCCGAGCGGATTCAGTACGATCTCTACCGGCGTGCCATCGGGCATGTACGGCATATCTTCCTTCGGGACGATCCGCGCAATAACGCCCTTGTTACCGTGACGCCCGGCCATTTTGTCGCCGACCGAGAGTTTGCGCTTCATCGCGATGTAAGCCTTCACCAGCTTGATTACCCCCGGCGGAAGTTCATCGCCCTTCTTGAGCTTCGCGATTCGCTCGTCGGTGATTTTCCGCAGGACGTCGATCTGCCGTGAAGTCATCTCTTCAATCTCATCGATCTTTTCGATGAGCAAAGGATCTTTGTCGTTGAGGCGCAAGCGTTTCAGGTTCCGCGTGGAAATTTTTTCCAGCATTTCACCCGCGAGTTCCGTGCCCTTGGTGAGAAGCCGCTTGTTGGTTCGCTCATCGTGCAGATCGGCAATCAGCTTCTGGCCGCCGAGCAGATCGGTAAGGCGCTTCAATCGCTCGTCGGTGAGAATTCGGATCTCATCCGCCAAGTTCTTTTCCAGTTTTGCCACATGAGCACCTTCGATGCTCTTGTGGCGTTCGTCCTTCTCCGCACCCTTGCGGCAGAATATCTTCACGTCCACGATCGTGCCCTCGATGCCAGGCGGGCAATACAGCGAGGCATCGCGGACATCACCGGCTTTCTCGCCGAAAATCGCGCGCAAGAGCTTTTCTTCCGGGGTGAGCGTCGTTTCGCCCTTCGGCGTCACCTTGCCGACAAGGATGTCGCCGGGTTTGACGGTGGCGCCGATGCGAATGATGCCGCTCTCATCGAGGTTGCGCAGGAAACCCTCGTTGATATTGGGAATGTCGCGCGTGATTTCCTCGGGTCCGAGTTTCGTGTCGCGGGCCTCGATTTCGTACTCTTCGATGTGGATCGAAGTGTAGTAATCCTCCTCGACCAGCTTCTCGCTGACGAGAATGGCGTCTTCAAAGTTGTACCCGCGCCACGGAAGGAACGCGACGAGCACGTTCCGGCCGAGCGCAAGCTCGCCACGATCAGTGCAGGGACCATCGGCAAGCACTTGACCCTGCTTGACGCGGTCACCGGTTCGGACCAGCGGTTTCTGATTGATGCAAGTGTTCTGGTTGGAGCGCTTGAATTTCGTGAGAAGGTAGATGTCGGACCCCACCTCTCGGCTGAGTACACCCGACTGGTCGGATTCCACGCGCACAATCACGCGCTCAGAATCGACTTGGTCGACAATGCCGTCGCGGCGGCACACGATGACGGCACCAGAGTCTCTCGCTGTGACGCGCTCCATACCCGTGCCGACAAGCGGGGCCTCTCCCCGAATCAGCGGCACGGCTTGGCGCTGCATGTTCGATCCCATCAGCGCGCGGTTCGCGTCGTCGTTCTCCAGGAACGGGATCAAGCTCGCAGCCACGGAAACCAGTTGCTTCGGCGAGACGTCGATGTAGTCTACCTCTTCGCGGCTCTTCAAGACGAAGTTGCCTGCCTGGCGGCAGTTGACCAGTTCCGTGGTGATCTTTCCGCGCTCATCCAGCGTCGCGTTGGCTTGCGCCACAACGTAGCGGTCCTCTTCCCATGCCGACAAATAGAAGCAGTACGGTTCCACCACAACGCGGCGGCGCTTCAGCTCTTCGTTTGTCTGCTCCACTTTCTCTTCTTCGACAATCTCTCCGGCCTTAAATTCGCTGTCGCCCGCATTGATGATCTGGACGTAATCGATCACCCGGCCGCCCTTCACCTTGCGGTAAGGCGACTCGATGAATCCAAACTCGTTGATTCGCGCGTAGCTGGAAAGCGAACTGATCAAGCCGATGTTCGGACCTTCCGGCGTCTCAATCGGGCAGATGCGGCCATAGTGCGTCGTATGAACGTCGCGAACTTCGAATCCCGCGCGCTCGCGAGAGAGGCCGCCTGGTCCGAGGGCCGAAAGACGCCGCTTGTGTGTGATTTCGCTGAGCGGGTTGGTCTGGTCCATGAATTGGCTCAGTTGTGAGCTGCCGAAAAACTCGCGGATGGCCGCCATGACCGGCTTTGCGTTCACAAGGTCGTGCGGCATGGCAGTGGACATTTCCTGGTACACGGACATCTTTTCCTTGATGGCGCGCTCCATGCGGACCAAGCCGATGCGAAACTGGTTTTCGAGGAGCTCGCCCACCGCGCGGACACGCCGGTTGCCCAGATGGTCGATGTCGTCCACAGACCCGATGTTGTGCCGCAGTTTGAGCAAATACTTAATTGCGGCGACAAAATCCGCCGGGTCCAGCGTGCGCTTGTCCAGCGGGGTCTCCAACCCCAGCTTGATGTTGAATTTCAGGCGTCCCACTTTGCTGAAATCGTACTTCCGCGCATCAAAAAACATTCCATTGAAGAGGGCTGTGGCCGTCTCCAGCGTCGGCGGATCTCCGGGACGCAGTTTGCGGTAGATTTCAATCAGCGCTTCTTTAGGGCTGCGAATCGTGTCCTTGTCGATCGTGCGGGCAACAATGATGCCGACCTCGTCGCGCTCCGGGAAGCAAATGTCCACTTCCGTGATGCCTGCTTCGGCGATCGTTGTCCACATCTCGGGCGTGAGCGGCTTGTTCGCTTCGAGCAAGACTTCACCGGTCTGGCGGTTGACAAGTTCACCGACCGTACTCGCCCCTTCCAGATCGGCCACGCCGACTTCCGTCTGCAGAACCCGGGCCTTCACAAGCTCTTTATACAGAGGCTCGGTAATGCGTTTGTGTGCTCCGATCAGCACTTCGCCGGATTTCGGATGCTTGATTTCACGCGAGAGCTTGCGGTCGATCAGGCTCTCGGACACGTTCCAATACAGCTCGCCGTCGCGCAGAGTGATGCGCTCCACCTGGTAGAACGTCCGCAGAATATCTTCGTTCGACTTCATGCCTAGCGCGCGAAGGAAAATCGACCCGAGGAATTTGCGCTTGCGGTCGATGCGCACGTACAGGATATTTTTCGTGTCGTACTCGAACTCAACCCATGAACCGCGATAAGGAATGATCTTCCCGAGGAAATAGCTGCGATTGTTCGCCGTCTCGAAGAAAACACCTGGCGATCGGTGAAGTTGGCTGACGATGACGCGCTCGGTTCCGTTGATGATGAAAGTGCCATTCTCTGTCATCAAGGGGATATCGCCGAAGAAGACTTCCTGTTCCTTGATGTCGCGGATGGATTTCGCACCCGTGTCGGGGTCCTTATCGTAAATGGTCAGGCGGATGGTAACCTTCAGAGGCGCGGAATAGGTCATTCCGCGCTCCTGGCACTCGTTCACGTCGTACTTGAGCTGGAGCGTAACCGGATCGCCGCACTTGTTGCAGAAGGTCGGCGTGTTCTTATTGAACGAGCCGCACTTCGCGCAGAGCACGTCGCCGGTCTTGTAGGGATTCGTCACCACCGAAGCGCCGCAATTCCGGCAGGTGGCCCGGAGATGGTGCAGGCCTCGCAGATGCCCGCACTTACACTCCCAGTTGCCGATCGCGTAGTCCACGAAGTCCAGTTGCGATAGCCCGCGGAAATCCTGGATCGGGAACACGGATGTGAACACGGACTGCAAGCCCGAGTCTTCGCGTTCGCTGGGAAGCAGATCCATCTGCAGGAATCGCTGATACGACTTTTTCTGCACGTCAATTAGGTTCGGAATCTGGACCGTCGTCTTGATCTTGGCGAAGTCCAGGCGCTCTCGTTCCCGAATGGCGTGATTACCGTTCCGAGTGCTCATTGAGAAACCTCTTCAGGGTTGAGCCGGAAAAGACAGCGCGGAAAAACACCCGCCCCGTCAGTCCGGGAAGGACGTATTTGGATCTTCTGAGTTCCAAAGGAGCGCGCGCGTTCGCGAATTCCCTTGCAGCCCCGGCATCTGGCCGTCGCGGGCTGCCACTACTTGATCTCGACCTTGGCTCCGGCGTCTTCGAACTTCTTCTTGATCGTGGCCGCTTCGTCCTTGTTGACGCCTTCTTTCACGGTCTTCGGAGCGCCATCCACCAAATCCTTGGCTTCTTTCAAGCCCAGGCTGGTGACTTCACGGACAGCCTTAATCACGTTGATCTTGTTCGCGCCAACCTCTGTGAGCACCACGGCGAATTCCGTCTTCTCCTCAGCCGCTGCACCCGCACCTGCGCCCGCCGCGCCGCCCGCAACCATCACCGGTGCTGCCGCCGCTGCCGATACGCCGAAGGCTTCTTCCATCTTCTTGACTAGATCGGAAGCCTCGAGCAGCGTCAGGCCCTTGATTTCCTCTAGAATCGTCTCCACTTTGCTTGCCATTGCCTTTTTCTATCCTCCTCCGAGATAAGAAACCTTTCTTACTGAGCTGTTTGCGGTGCCGGCTCGTCGCCGCCCGACCCAAACTTGTTCGCTTTCACCGCTTCGCTTGTGACCACCGCAAGATTTCGCGGCAGAGCGGCAAGCGTGGTCGCCAAACGCTGCGCGGGAGCATGCAACAGGAACATGACCTTGCTGAGAATCTCTTCCCTGCTTGGCAGCAGCGCGAGTTGATTGATTTCCTGGATCGAGATGACTCGCCCTTCTACCCATCCCGCACGGAACTTGAATGCCGGCACGTCTTTCGAAACCTTTGTGAGAATCTTTGCCAGTGCGACAGGATCGGTCTTCGTAAAGGCAATTGAATTCGTGCCCTTGAGCCCTTTCAGCAGCGGCTCAGCCGGAGTCCCGGCTGCGGCACGTTCAGCGATCGTGTTCTTTACGACTTGATAGTGACCTCCTGCAGCCTCTACCGAACGCCTCAGCTTTGTATCCTGCTCGACGGTGATTCCCTGAAACGTCGATAGAATGACCGTGGATACGTTCGCCAGTTGCGTGCGAAGTTCCTCCGCCTGCGTTACCTTCTCGGCCTTCTTCTTCATGCCGAACTCCTCCGTTACGCTGCGACCGCGACGGCCGCATCCGCCTCCGCGTGGTCGATCGTAATGCCCGGACCCATTGTCGAGGTCAGCGTGATCTTCTTGATGTACTTGCCCTTCGCCGCAGCCGGCTTGGCCTTCACCACCGCCGCAAGCAGGGCCTGCGCATTTCCAGCCAGTTGCTGGGCTGTGAAACTGATCTTGCCCACCGGCGAGTGGATGATTCCGGTCTTGTCGATCCGGAACTCCACCTTCCCGGCCTTAATTTCTTTCACCGCACGCGCAATATCAAACGTGACCGTGCCTGTTTTCGGGTTTGGCATCATCCCACGCGGTCCAAGCACCTTCCCCAGGCGTCCCGCCGATCTCATCATGTCGGGCGTGGCTATCACCGCATCGAAATCCGTCCATCCTTCCTGAATCTTCTGCACCATGTCTTCGCCGCCGACGAAATCAGCTCCTGCTTCCTGCGCCTCGCGCACCTTTTCGCCGCCGGCAATCACGAGGACGCGCTTCGATTTGCCAAGCCCGTTCGGCAGCACGACAGTGCCGCGAACCATCTGGTCCGATTGCTTTGGATCCACACCCATGTTCAGGACCAGCTCAACCGTTTCATCGAACTTCACAAAGTGAGCCTTGCGGAGAATCTCCGCGGCCTCTTCCAGCCGGTACGGACGCGCTTCGACGAGCTTCCGGGCTTGGCTGATTTTCTTTCCACCGATCTTTGCGCTGCGGCCCATTGCTTTCCTCTCCTACTCGGTAACTTCGATGCCCATGTTGCGGGCCGTGCCCATAATGGAGCGGACCGCCGATTCGAGTTTCGCCGTGTTCAGATCGGGCATCTTCGTCTTGGCAATTTCTTCCACTTGTTTGCGTGTCACCTTAGCGACCTTGTTGCGATTGGGCTCCGGAGAACCCTTCACAATGCCCGCGGCCCTCTTCAAAAGCTCCGAGGCCGGGGGTGTCTTAAGGAGGAAGGAAAAAGTGCGATCGCTGTAAATCGTCACCAGGACGGGAATGATCATGCCATCCGGCTCTTTCGACGTCTTGGCATTGAACTGCTTGCAGAAATCCATGATGTTCACGCCGTGCGGGCCGAGAGCCGTGCCCACGGGCGGCGCCGGTGTGGCTTTCGCCGCCGGCAACTGTAGCTTTACTGTCGATTGAACTTTCTTCGCCATCTATTTTCCCCTGCCTGACTGTCCCGCGCGCTTGCCTCGGCCAGATGCCTCAAGCGACTTTCTCGACCTGCGCAAAATCCAACTCGACCGGCGTGGACCGGCCAAAGATCGTCACGGAGACCTTCAATGTGCTGCGGTCGCTGTTCACTTCCTCGACCACACCGGTGAAATTCGCGAAGGGCCCTTCTCCAATGCGCACCTTCTCGCCTCGCTCGAAAGAGAGTTTCGGCTTTGGCTTCTCCGCGGTAGTTGTCGCCCGGTTCAAAATGTTCTGAACTTCCTCTTCGGTGAGCGGCGAAGGCGTCTGCCCCGACCCCACAAAGCCGGTAACCCGAGGCGTCGACCGGACCACGTGCCATGTGTAGTCGTCCATCTCCATTTCCACGAGCACGTATCCGGGATAGCACATCCGCGGTGAAACCACCTTCTTGCCCCCGCGAACCTCCACAACCGATTCGGTCGGGATAATGATCTGCCCAATTTTGTCCGTCAGGCCGAACGCCTGCACGCGTCCCTCGAGGCTTTCCTTCACCTTCTTCTCAAACCCCGAGTAGGTGTGGACGATGTACCACTGCTTGGTCATGACGTTCATCTCAGTGGGCGTGAAAATACCGAATCATCATTTTATATAAATTGCTGAAAACGCCATCCGTAAGCGCAAAATACAAACCAAAAAAAGCCACCGTCACGATCACGACAATCGTTGTGGAGAAAACGTCCTGGCGCGACGGCCAATTCACCTGCCGCATCTCCACCCGCACATCATGGAGGAACTGACGGAGCCGCCGCGGGTATTCCGCCAATTTGGTAATGGGTGCCGGAACCGCAAACGAGGACTCCTCGCCGCCTGTTTCTTCCCTATTCACTTTCGCCGCCTGTGACATCTTGTCGCCCGCCTTGCTCCCATCGAATCCAACTCGCCCCGCCCGCCAGCGCCCTCCGCAACAAAGCTGGCAGGGGAGGAGGGATTCGAACCCCCACATCCGGTTTTGGAGACCGGCGGTCTACCGTTGAACCTACTCCCCTTTACCCTCGGCCCGCTAAGCGGGCGAAGGGTTTACCCCGGCCAGCTTGAATTTCTTTTCGCGGGTCCAACCCTGAATCTCTTTCTCCCGCTTCCGGGCCGGTCTATTTCACTTCCTTGTGTGCGGTGTGCTTCCGGCACGTATTGCAGAACTTCTGCGTTTCCAACCGGTCCGGGTGCTTCTTCCGGTTCTTCGTGGTCGTGTAGTTCCTGTTTTTGCACTCGTTGCACTGCAACGTGATGATTTCTCGCATGGTCGTTTACTCGATGATTTCGGTGACGGCGCCGGCGCCCACGGTGTGGCCGCCTTCGCGGATCGCGAACCGCAACCCTTTCTCCAGCGCCACCGGCGTGATCAAACTCACTTCGCACGACACGTTGTCGC
>Ga0371490_1000223_pt1 | contig 48285 bp, 31 predicted proteins | sample MB2SIPfraction_FD_207959 | JGI IMG/M metagenome (GOLD analysis project Ga0371490, IMG submission 207959) | Lab enriched peat soil microbial communities from McLean, Ithaca, NY, United States - MB28FN SIP fraction | ecosystem: Environmental > Terrestrial > Soil > Wetlands > Peat | place: USA... | reverse complement strand
ACTGGAACTTTTGCATCGCCGGATGAACCCGTCGTTGACTCAACAGGCCCAGGTCGCGTAACGTGCAGAACGTCGAGAGCCGCTGCTTTCTCTTTCAGGTTTCAACTAAAGGCGGGACAACTTCGTACAGGAGTCAGGTTGCGTGTTTCTCTCTTGGCGGCATCTCCGGGCAGATCTAGCAGTTCCATGATCACTTTGAAGGATTGGGGGCTCACATTGTGTTGCAGGCGACGCCTCACAGTGATATCTTCTGGCCCCGTGTAACTAGCAAAGCTAGTGCCCAGCTCATATCAAAAAGGGGGTTCTATGAACAGTAAGGCCAAGTTTCGTTCTGTCTTGGGTACCCTCGCCGGTACCCTCTTAATGGCCGGGCTTGTTTTCATGCTCGTAGTTAACCTCAGTCCTGCGCGCGTCTCGGCTGATTCTTGGAGCCACTATCACTTCCGTAATGTCGTCATTGGCGGTGGTGGAGGATTCGTTCCTGGAATCATTTTCAGTACTCAAGTACCTAACCTAGTTTATGTACGTACAGATATCGGCGGCGCCTATCGATGGAGCCAGGAGAGGGGCCGCTGGATTCCTTTGCTTGATTGGATTGGCCCCAACGATTGGAATCTCACAGGCGTTGAGAGCATCGCCATTGATCCGGTCGATCCCGACCGCGTTTACCTCGCTGTGGGCACCTACACGAACGAATGGACCACCGAGAACGGCGCGATCCTGCGGTCATTTGACAGGGGCCACACCTTTCAGCGTTTCGATTTGCCCTTTAAGGTTGGCGGCAACATGCCCGGACGCGGCATGGGGGAACGCCTAGCTATCGACCCGAACAACAACCGCATTCTTTATTTGGGGACCCGCAGCGGGAACGGGCTCTGGCGAAGCACGGATTACGGCGAAACGTGGTCCCAGGTCACCAATTTTCCAGACACCGGCCCGTATCATGAGCCCTCAAGCGGCCCCTCGGACACGTATGATAACGACCCGATCGGGGTTGTTTGGGTCGTGTTTGACCCGCGCACCACAGTTGGGTTCGATCACCACAAGGTTTCGCAGAATATCTATGTTGGCGTGGCCGACCCAGCCAGCAGCCTTTTCCACAGTACCGATGGTGGACAAACGTGGTCAGCGGTTGCTGGGCAGCCGACCGGCGTGATGCCGCACCATGGCAAACTCGCTTCCACGGGGATTCTATACCTCAGCTATAACAATAATGCCGGTCCGTATGACGGCTCCGCGGGCGATGTCTGGAAGTACGACACGGGCAGCGCCACATGGACCCTGATTACGCCGCCCGCATCGCCCCTCAACGGCGGTTACGGCTTTGGCGGGTTGGCCGTTGACGCGCAGAACCCTAATACCATCGTCGTGGCCACGATGAACCAATGGTGGCCGGATACTAACTTATTCCGCAGCTTGGATGGCGGATCGACCTGGAGTTTGATTTGGAACGTGAGCTGGACCAACCCAGCAGGCTGGCCGCCCTTCATGGCCCCGAACTACACACTCAGTTACGCGACAGTTGCCCCATGGCTCACGTTCGGCGCCACACCGGCAACATGCACTTCAGCGGCGACCAGCAATTCATTGTGTCCGCAGCCGACACCGAAATTGGGCTGGATGGTCGAATCGCTTGAAATTGACCCATTTAATTCCAACCACATGCTGTACGGCACGGGCGCTACAATCTACGGAACCGACGATCTAACCGCGTGGGACACCGGAGGGCAAGTGCCCATCACCGTCGCCGCGATTGGCGTCGAAGAGACCTCCGTGCAGGATCTCATCAGCCCTCCCGCGGGCCCTCATCTCATCAGTGGCGTGGGTGACATCGGCGGTTTCACGCACAACGACCTCACTAAGCCCAGCGTCATGGATATCAACCCAGAAATTGGCTCAACCTCCAGCCTCGATTTCGCCGAGCTGGCGCCTAGCTTCATCGTTCGTGTTGGCAGCGGCAACGGTGGCGGTCAGAATATCGGCTTCTCCGCGGACGGCGGCCAAACCTGGGCCCCTGCTTCCACCGCGCCATCCGGCGCTGTGAGCGGTAGTGTGGCAGCAGCAGCTGATGGCAGCCGCGTACTGTGGAGCTTTGCAGGGGGCGCCTACTTCTCTACCGACAAGGGCACTACGTGGACTGCTTCGACGGGAATTCCTGCTGGTGCGAGCGTGCGCTCCGACAGGGTGAATCCGTTGAAGTTCTACGGCTTTGCCAACGGCACATTCTATGGCAGCACGGACGGCGGCATGACGTTTGTTGCCTCGCCTGCGGCGAACATACCTCCTGCCGGCACTTCCGGTTACTTCAAGGCTGTGCCGGGCATCGAGGGCGACATCTGGCTCGCCGGTGGTAGCACCAAAAGCGGTGTTTACGGCCTGTGGCATTCCACCGATAGCGGTCAAACCTTTACAAAGTTTTCGGATGTAGATGAAGCGGACAACGTCGGATTCGGCATGGCCGCACCTCATCACAAGTATGTTGCGCTCTACATCAGTGGTCAGGTTCACGGCGATGCGGGAATCTATCGGTCCGATGACGCCGGAAAGTGTTGGGAGCGCATCAACAACGATCGTCACCAGTACGCTTCGACCAATGCCTCCATCACAGGCGACCCGCGCGTCTACGGGCGCGTCTACTTCTCCACCAACGGTCGCGGCATCATCTACGGTGACATCGCCGCCGACGACGATCGCGATTGGGATAACGACCACAACTGAACGAGTAGTATCCTGAAGCAGAGAGGCGGAGCACCACACTGTGGTGTTCCGCCTTATTATTTCGACCCGTGTCCTAGTGTTTGATCCCCCCTCAATCCGAAGCAATGACGGCCTGCGGAAAGCGTTGCCCCCTAGTAACCACATGAGTCTATTAACATTATGGTAATATAGTGATAGAATTGAAGAGTCGGAATGGAGAGACGCTATTTCGAGGCAAGTGAGCGCGGCCGGACGCGTCCCAGGCTTTCCTGGCGAGAGTCCTATCGTTCTCTGAAATTCTAAAGGACGCGATGGAGGGCGAAAGCAGGTCCTTGTCGGATCTTCATTTCCAATCGCAAATTGAGGGAATTTGAAACGCGCGTAAAATATAGAAAACACTCAGTGGCACCCCTGTCTAATCGCAAAACTTTTCGGCGGTAGGAGACGCGAATACGTCACACCACACGGCAAAGGCTGCGGGCAACACATGGCCGAGTCCATACGAGACGAAAGTCAGGCCGTCGGTTTTCTCATAACGGTACAGGGATCAGAATTCATCGCAAGTCGCTGAAAGGAAAGGAGAAAAAGAATTCTAATATACGGTATAGTACCTCTCCATGGATTATGTTGGGTGGTGCAAACGGCAGGGGGAGGAAAAAATGTCGGTAAAGACTGCTTCAAGAATCGCGATAGCTTTGGCTCTTTGTTCGGGGCTGAGCCTGTTGGGTGCCGCGAGTGATCCAACTTCTCAGGCGCTGAAGTCGTTCTCGACGGACCGGTTGCTGGATCACATTCGCGTGCTCTCCTCCGACAAATTCGAAGGGCGCGGGCCGGGCTCTCACGGCGAGGACTTGAGCATTGCTTACATCCAGGACCAGTTCCGTCAGTTGGGTCTCGAGCCGGGGAATCCTGACGGGACATACTTGCAGGAAGTTCCTCTCATTGGCATCAAGCCGAATTCCAACATTGCGCTAACGTTTGCGGGACATAGCGAGACAATTCATGCGCAGTTTGAGAAAGATGCAGTCGTTTGGACAAAGCGCATGGTTCCATCCGTCAGCATGAACGCCGAAATGGTTTTTGCGGGCTATGGCATTCAAGCTCCCGAGAGGCAATGGGACGACTTCAAGGGCGTCGATGTAAAAGGCAAGGTGATCGTCGTTCTGGTCAGTGATCCTTTCCCGGACCACAACGGGCAAGGCCGCAAAATCATGAGCTACTACGGCCGCTGGACCTACAAGTACGAAGAAGCGGCGCGACTCGGCGCTGCGGGGTGCTTGATTGTCCATGAAACAGAAGCGGCGGGTTATCCCTGGGAGGTCGTGCGCAACAGTTGGAGCGGGGAACAGTTCGAGTTGGCTGCTCCGGATAAGAATATGGGCAGCGTGGCGGTGGAAGGATGGATCACGCATGAGGAAGCCGAGCAGCTTTTCCACGTCGCTGGCTTCGATTACCCGAGGCTGAAAAAGGCAGCCGCGACGCCAGAGTTTCGCCCCGTGCCGCTTGGCATGACGGCGCAGGTTGCCATCGATAACACGATGCGCGCGGTCACCTCACACAACGTCGTTGCCAAATTGACAGGCAGTGACGCGAGCCTGAAAAATCAGTACGTTATCTACACAGCGCATTGGGATCACTTCGGCATCGGGCCGGCGGTGAATGGAGACCGCATCTACCACGGCGCTGCGGACAACGGTTCCGGAGTTTCGGCGCTGATCGAAATAGCGCGCGCGTACAAGCAGCTTGCGATTCCTCCGCGCCGCTCGATCCTGTTTTTATCGGTGACGGCAGAAGAGCAGGGATTGTTGGGGTCAGCTTTCTACGCCAAGAATCCGTTGTATCCCCTCGCGCAGACCGTTGCGAATTTGAACATGGATGTGATGAATGTTTATGGGCGCACGAGCGACATCGTCAACATTGGCAGAGGCAAATCCACGCTCGATGAAATCATTGAGGCCGAGACGCGCCAGCAAGGGCGCGTGGTGAAAGGTGATCCGCAGCCAGAGAAGGGTTCCTACTACCGGTCGGACCACTTCAGCTTTGCGAAGGCGGGTGTCCCGTCGCTCGATCTCAGCGCGGGAACCGACTACATCGGGAAGCCGCTTGGTTGGGGTTTGAAAATGCGTGAAGAGTACGTACGGGAACGATATCACAAACCTGCGGACGTAATCCTGCCAACGTGGGATTTAAGCGGCGATGTGGAAGATTGTCAGCTTTATTTCCTCATCGGATACCACGTGGCCAACGATTCGAAGATTCCGGAATGGAATCCGGGAACGGAGTTTCGCGATATTCGCGAGCGCTCTCTGGGACATGCGGGGCCGGTCCCTTCCCGCTGACGGCAAACAAAAGCAGGTGTACAATGGCCGCGGTTCTCAGAGTCGAGAAGGAAATCCGGGGGTGAAAATAGGCCATGCGATATTTAAGTCAGGAATGTATTGAGGCAATCTCTGCCGAAATGTTTCAACAGCGGCAGCCTTACCCGTGGGTTAACATCCAAGGGACACTGACTCAAGAGGGCTTGGAATCTCTTCGCAAGACTCTCCCCGAAGTTGACGCGTTTGAACGACAAGTAGGGGTCAAACGCGCCTATGGACAGGGTCCTCACGACCGGTACATCTTGCACTACAGGCCAGGTGTGGACCTCCAGGACCCCTGGAAGGAGTTCGTGGCCGAGCTTCATGGAGAGACCTACCAGTCATTTCTCCGCCGGATGCTCGGCCCTCAGGAATTCATACTCACTCTGGAGTGGTACTACGCCTGGCAAGGCTGTTCAGTCTCGCCACACTGTGACGCTCGGCGCAAGTTGGCGACGCACATTTTTTATTTCAACACGGAAGCAGATTGGGACGTGAATTGGGGAGGCCAAATCCTGATTTTGGACGATGAAAAGCGTTTCAAGCCACATTCAGCCCCGTCTTTCGATGAACTGAAAGTCGCTGCTAGTTTGGTTCCTCAGGGAAACGGAAGCCTGTTATTTGAGCGGACCGATCACTCCTGGCACGGCGTGCGCCCGCTGCAGTGTCCGCCCAACAGCTTACGAAAGCTGTTCCTCATCACAATCAACGTGCCCACGTTCCAAGTGTGGTGGCGGCGCATCCGCGGGAAGGATCCAGATGGTTATTCCGTCAGAGGCCACTAGGCTGCAGGACATCACTGCGATCGGGCCCATTCAATTCTTCTTGGTGTATAGAATGAACTCAACTCCGCCGACGATGGTCCGGCCGGGCATTTGCACTCCGATGATTTCTTGATAGGAAGTGTTGGTGACATTCGTGAGTTGCAGGAAGGGATGAATGCGCCCGCCTCCGCGCGCGAAATACAAATCCCAGAGAGCATAAGGATCGCGGTTGTACCTGTAGAGGATACCCAATCGCGAACGGGCCAGGAATCCGTGCGGCAGCGAACCCTGCCAGGACACTACTCCTGAATCGACCGGATAGTTGAACGTGTAGCGAGTTTGAATGTTACCCAACTGGTTGCGGAATCCTTGAATAGCTGTGAACCGAATTTCCAAATCCTGGGTCGCCTTGATCTTCGTCTTAAGTGCGGTCTCCACACCGAAGAAGCGAAGCGGCGGAATATTCGCTGCTTGCCAGATGGCGGAAGAATTCAGGACGTAGTCGATGAGATTGTGATCCCAGCGGTTGAATACGGTCACTTCTCCCGAGACCTTCGCGCCTGCGTTCCAATCGAGACCGCCTTCCGCGCTCCATGCGGTTTCCGGAATCAGGCTGGAAGAGCCTATGGTAGTAGGATCGGAGTAATAAAGGTCGGTCATGGAAGGGACGCGAAATGAGCGACTCACACCGCCTCGCAACTTCAAATGCGTGTTGATCCAATACCCTGCGTCCATGGCTGGAACGAACTCGCCGCGAACCGAGCGATAAATCTCTTCGCGCACTCCGATGGAAAATGAAAGACGCCGCCAAGCCCGTTCGTCAAAATCGACGTATGCAGCGACGCGTCCGCGCGTGTGGTCCCCGAGGTTGTTGCTGACGATGGAATCCTGGAAGCCTTCGACGCCATAGAAGAGCCTGGCATTTTCGGACAATTTCTCGCGGCGGCGAAGAGCTGCCTGATAGCTGTGGAGCCAATGATGATTGGCGTAAAACTGCGGGTCATCGCGAAAGAGCACAAATTCATCTGTGTGCTTGCGGAAGGCGAAGGATGCCTCAGTTTTGGTCCCCAGCGATTGTCTCAAACTGGCGAACCACGTTCTGGTTCGTTCCCACGAGTCGTAAGGGCCATAGAACTGGTTGGCCCCAAACGGACGATCATTGGTGGCGAGCACCACATCTGTCGGGCCGAAGCGTGAAGTGAAGTGGGTGTTGGAAAAAAACTCCAGATTGCGGTAATCGCGGTCGGTCATGAAGCCCGTCGAAAAATCCCTGGAAAAAGCCATCTGCTCGGTCAGGTTTTCAAACACTGTAGTAATGGAAGCACTCTGCTGGTTTATTCCGAAGTTTCCCACCGCAGTCCGAGCCTTCACCTCGGTCGCTTCAGGCGCCTGCGTTATGAAGTTCACAACTCCATCGATCGCATCGGATCCGTAGATTGTCGAGCCTGAGCCCCTGAGTATCTCGACATTCGAAAGAGCATCGACTGGCACAGGCAGGTCCATGTCGTGATGGCCTGTTTGTGCATTGTTCATCCGAAAACCGTTCAGGAGCACCAAAGTCTGCTCGAACGTTCCGCCGCGGATCGATATATCAGCTTGTGTGCCATCCGGGCCGCGCTCGCCCAAATCAATCGAGGGATCCAGGCGGAGGAAATCGACCAGTGAATTCGAGACCAAGCCGAGTTTGCGGACGTCGATCACGTCCACGGGTCGGTCCGCCTGCTCCAGCGGTATGGGCTCAAATGTCCCCACAACAACAATCGTTTGCTGAACGGGGTGCGGCCGTGTTTGAGGTTCAGGGGGCGCCTGGCTTTGCGTTTGGTCCTGGGCAACAGCCTGGGCCTGCTCCTTCTCTTGAGCCGCAGCGGACGGTGGCGCCACGGATCCGATCAGCAATCCAAAAACGGACAGAAATCCGACAAAACTGTTCCAACTAACCGAGTGTTGGATGGTAGTCCACCTCTCTGATGAGGTGTGAACTCTTAGCGTGCGTTGTCGGCAGGGGGGCATCAAGATGCTCTCCTTGATCGCCGTTCGGAAGGGAATCTTTTCTGCGAGCCCCCCTCTCGTTGACCAAATTCTAGCAGCCCGTAGTTTTATTGTCCAAACCTGGGGTTTGGCGGCACTTTCGGAGAGGTAACTTCAAACTTCATTCTGCCGCGTTCTTGTCTTGTTGATTCGTCTCGCTTGAGGCAGGAGCTGTTTCAGCGGCTTGCACATGGAGACGCATAGCAAGTTTGTACGAGAGCGCGGCCAGTGAGGTGTACAGATCCTCGTTCTGCACGATGGCGTCATTGGGGAGGCGCAGTGTGACAGGAGCGAAATTCCAAATTGCCCTAATTCCGCTCCGCACCATCAAATCGGCAACACTCTGTGCCGCAGTTGCTGGGACGGTCATGATTCCCAGGCGGATGTTCATCTGTCTTGCTAAGTCGGGGAGCCACGCCAGCGGTTGGATTTCGATCCCATGGACACGTGCACCGATGCGAGCAGAATCGATATCAAAAGCGCCTATAATCTCAAGCCCAAAGTGCCTGAACCTGTTGTAGCCGAGCAGTGCCGTCCCAAGGCTTCCAATTCCGACTAGAAACGCTTTATTGGTTTCTTTGTACCCCAGGAAGGCCTCGATGGCATCAATCAGGTGAGGGACCGAGAAACCCACTCTGGGTTTTCCAACCAATGCGATGCTTTCCAAGTCTTTGCGAACCTGGGTCGGGTCAAGACTCAAGTCCCTCCCAATCGTGCTGCATGAAATTGAATTAATGTCCTTATTTTGGATAGATAGAAAGTAGTGATGATACGTTGGAAGGCGATGGAGGGTGGGTTCTGGGACTCGCTTCCTCGACGAGTTGACTGGTTCTTCGTTCATCGGGGCATTCTGGCCATAACGCAATCAAGAATCAATTCTCGATTGGCAAGAGTACACCGTCTGAGTGATCGTAGTCTATGACGATGGTCAGATATCGGCCCTTCCGATAAACCAGCGTGACTGACTCACCGACGGCCCGTTGGCGGAGCGCAGCATTGCCGATGTGGGGCTTAGGCTTCAGCGTGGCCTTACAACGTGACAGCAAATAGCGAGTCGGGTGTGTTCAAGAAAACGTTGTGCGTGTATATTCTAAGATGGTGACGATGTCGGGATTAAAGCTTCGAGAAGTCGAACATCACTAATAAAGGAGCGAGCATGGCTGGTAAACGGATCGGCATTTTGACCGGAGGCGGTGATGTGCCCGGATTGAACTCGGTCATCAAGAGCGTTGTATATCGTGGATGCGAAATGAATTGCGAGGTCGTTGGAATCCGGCGGGGATGGGAGGGGCTGACGCATGTCAACTTGGAAGATCCTGAGAGTAAGGAGCGTTACATCCTTCCGCTCGACCGAAAGAACACCCGGACAATCGACCGTACCGGTGGGACGTATCTGCACAGTTCGCGCACAAATCCCGCGAAGATGAAGAAACTCCCGCCAATCTGCGAGGCTGGAAACTTCCCCACAGCGCAATCTACAAAGAAGGGCGTGACGTCGACCGTTTACGACGTGACTCCGCAAGTGCTGAAAAATGTCGAGAAACTCGGGTTGGATTACCTGATTGCAATCGGAGGCGACGACACGCTCAGCTATGCCGCGCGGCTCGATAAGGAAGGCGTCAAGGTCATCGCGATTCCGAAAACGATGGATAATGACGTGCAAAACACCGAGTATTGCATTGGTTTTTCCACTGCAATTACAAGGGCGATGGAAGCCATCGATCGCCAGCGCACCACCGTGGGCTCTCACGAGCGCATTGGCATCTTCCGTATTTTCGGGCGGGACGCCGGCTACACAGCGCTTTACACCGCTTACGTCACTTCGATTCGGTGCTGCATACCCGAATGCAAATTCAATCTAAAGGCCCTCATGGATCTTCTAGTAGCCGACAAGAAGGCGAACCCGAGCAATTACGCACTCGTGATTCTCTCGGAGGGCGCGGAGTGGGAAGGGTATCAGATCCGCGAAGTGGGCGAGGCGGATGCGTTTGGTCACCGCAAGAAGGCCAACGTGGGCGAGGACCTGAGTGAGGAGATTAAGAAGACCACCGGCGACGAGACAATCGTAAGCGACCTGACTTACGACCTTCGAAGCGGGAGTCCTGATTTCGTGGACAAACTGGTCGCTTCCACATTCGCGGGCATGGCCATGGATTGCGTCGAGAAGGGAGATCATGGCTTGATGATGGCCATCTCCCGTGGCTGTTATGCGGCTGTCCCTATTCCAGATCCGAAGCTCGGACCGAGAAAAGTGGATCTCGAAACTATGTACAACGCTCGGCGATACAGGCCGAACTACGCGCGCAAGATGGGCTTGCCAATATTCTTGGTTCGGGCTTAGAACTGCAGCGTGCGGCGGCCGCATGCCCGTAGACTATTTCGGGTCACTGCCGCCGTTTCATTCACTACGCGGGTTGCCCGGACTTGGAAGAGGTTTCTTTTGGAGGGTTGTAGGGATTTAGTGCCCTCCATGATTCATATTCTACCATCGTTATGCCTTAAGGATCCTAAGATGCTTAACACACTATCCAAATTGAATTCTAACAACGTAACCTCCGAGCGTTCGCCGTCATCTGTGTTTATGGGGGTCCTAATGCGATGAGACCTCTTAGGAGATCCGCGCCCCGTCGTGAGAAGCAAAGCCAGCCATTTCAGCTTTCATTGAACGCTTCCTTATCGGGTGAAGAGCGCGCGGGATGGGAGAGGCGTGAGCAGTGCAAGCAATTTTGACATTCGTCATAGGCGAGAATGAGATGGAGTCGTAATCTGGCAAATCGAGAAATCATTCTCTATTATATGAACTCTAGCCATCAGAGCGAAACAAGCCTAAGATTGTGACGACGGTCAAATTAGTCCGCCGCAGCCTTCTGGCGCAGAGTGTGGAACGCGGAGCCAATTAAAGAGCGGAGAGTGTTTTATGGCGAAGAAAATTGATGTGACGGAACTGATTCTCCGGGATGCGCACCAAAGCCTTATGGCGACGCGCATGGCCATGGAGGACATGGTTCCTGCCTGCGAGGACCTGGACAACGCGGGCTTCTGGTCGCTCGAGTGCTGGGGCGGGGCCACATACGATGCTTGCATACGCTTCCTAAATGAAGATCCTTGGGAGCGGCTTCGCACTTTCAAGAAGCTAATGCCCAAGACGCCGCTGCAGATGCTGCTTCGCGGCCAAAACTTGCTCGGCTATCGGCACTATGAGGACAACGTAGTGGACCGCTTTGTTGAGAAGGCAGCCGAGAACGGGATGGATGTTTTTCGAGTTTTCGATGCGCTCAACGACATTCGCAATTTGCGGCGGGCAATCAAGGCGGTCAAACGTGTGGGAAAACACGCACAAGGAACCATTTGTTACACGACGAGTCCGGTTCATACGATCGATGGGTTTGTCGAACTGGGCGAGGAATTGGTGGATCTGGGGGCCGATTCAATTTGCATCAAAGATATGGCAGCCCTCCTCAAGCCCAAGCCGGCATACGATCTGGTCAAAGGTTTGAAGGACGCGCTGGGGAACGTCCGGGTGCAAGTGCACGTCCACGCGACGACGGGAGTGACGCTCGTAAGCCTGATGGAGGCAATCAGAGCAGGAGCGGATTGTGTTGACACCGCGATCAGCTCGATGAGTCTCGGCCCTGGCCACAATCCCACGGAATCGTTGGTAGAGATGCTTGAGGGGACTGGGTTCACAACGCAGCTTGATAAAGGACGGCTGCTCAAAATAAAGGAGCATTTTGCCAAGGTTCGGCCGCGATACAGCCAGTTCCTCTCGAACATTACAGGCGTTGATACGGAGATCTTCGACTCGCAGATTCCGGGCGGAATGATTTCCAACATGGAGTCGCAGCTCAAGCAACAAGGGGCGGCGGATCGAATGAAGGATGTCTTGGCTGAAGTGCCGAACGTGCGCCGCGACGCAGGTTTCCCTCCGCTCGTTACACCGTCCAGCCAGATCGTCGGAACGCAGGCCGTATTCAACGTAATGATGGGCCATTACAAAGTAATGACTGGGGAATTTGCAGACCTGATGCTTGGCTACTATGGCAGCACCCTCGGGCAGCGCAATCAGGAGGTGATCGATCTGGCGGTCAAGAATGTAAAGAAAAACCCGATTACGACACGGCCTGCCGACTTGCTGAAGCCCGAGTGGGATGACTTGCGGGCACGCGCACTCAAGCTCGAGGGCTGCAACGGGACGGATGAAGATGTATTGACCTTCTCCATGTTTCCGCAGGTCGCGTCGAAGTTTTTCTCAACACGGCATGAAGGCCCCAAGAATGTGAGCAAGGAACCGGAAAGTGCGAAGCCGGCCGCTCCGCCCGCGAAGGGAACTGTGGCGGCGCCAGACAGCGGTCAGGGTCCAGTTCAGTCTCCGATCACGTATGAAGTGAAGATTGATGGTCGCACGCATAAAGTTAGTGTTTCGCCGGCGTGATTTGAGCTTGACGGGGAGCACATCACGGGTTGCATCGGGGGTTCGTGGAAGCGGGAAGGGTCCCAAGCACACAGCACAAGGGCGGCGCGGGAAAACCGTCGCCGTGCGATAGGAAGAATAGATGGCAAAGCCTAATCCAAAGAAAAGTGTGAGCATGGACGACAGGATCAAGGAGCTCGAGCAAAAACGCAGCTCTTTGATGCTTGGCGGGGGCAAGGAACGGATCGAGAAGCAGCATAAGGGTGGCAAACTCACCGCCCGGGAGCGGATCGAAGGGATGGTGGACCCCGGCAGTTTTCAGGAGTCGGGTTTGTTCGCCACCCATCGTGCCACGTTGTTTGGCATGGCTGGCAAAGTGCTCCCGGCCGATGGCGTCGTGACGGGTTCTGCGGCTGTTGGTGGGCGTCTGGTCCACCTCGCCAGCCAGGATTTCACAGTGGGCGGCGGAGCGGCGGGTGAGGTTCACTCGATCAAGATTGCCGAAACGATGCTGGAGTCGCTTAAGACCGGCTCGCCTTTTATCTTCATAAACGACTCGGGCGGGGCCAGGGTTCAGGAGGGCATCGACAGCCTTTCCGGATATGGCAAAGTGTTCTACACAAACACGATGCTTTCCGGCGTGGTGCCGCAGATCTCGCTCATTTGCGGGCCATGCGCCGGCGGCGCCGCATACAGTCCGGCGCTGACAGATTTCATCATTCAAACGCGCCAGTCTCAGATGTTCATCACAGGGCCGAACGTGATAAAGCAAGTCACGGGGGAAACAGTCACGGCCGACCAACTCGGTGGGCCTGACTCTCATATGAAGCTGTCCGGAGTGACGCACCTGATTGCGGAAAACGATCAGGATGCTATTTCATTATGCCGGAGATTGCTGAGTTTTCTTCCCAACAACAATCTCGAAGATCCGCCTATGTTCCCGACGGATGGAAACGTTGATCCAAACCCCGAACTGAACAAGATTGTTCCCACGGAAGCCAAGCAGGGCTACGATGTGCGGCTCGTGATCACCGGCATCGTGGACAATGCGGACTTTCTGGAAATTCACTCTGGCTTTGCGCCCAACATCGTTGTCGGATTCGCGCGGTTGTTGGGGCGCTCGATTGGGATCGTGGCAAACCAGCCTCAGTATCTTGCGGGCGCGCTTGATATCAACGCCTCAGATAAAGCATCGCGGTTCATTCGGTTCTGCAATGCTTTCAACATTCCTTTGATAACCTTTGTTGATGTGCCCGGCTTCCTTCCGGGTGTGCAGCAGGAGCACGGTGGAATCATTCGCCACGGAGCAAAAATGCTCTTTGCGTATTCGGCCACGACCGTTCCCAAGATTACGGTGATCTTGCGGAAGGCCTATGGCGGCGCGTTCCTCGCCATGTGTGGGAAGGATCTGGGCGCGGACAGAGTTTATGCATGGCCCACCGCGGAAGTCGCTGTTATGGGCGCGGAGGGCGCCGCGGAAATCGTGTTCCGCGAGGAGATCGAAAAATCGGAAGATAAGGCGGCGCGTCGTAAGGAAGTGATTGAAGAATACAGGAATGAATTCGCGAACCCATACGTCGCTGCAGGGCGGCGTCTGGTGGACGACGTCATCAATCCGATGCACTCGCGGAAATACCTCGCCCAGTCGTTGGAAGCACTGCATGCGAAACGCGAATTGAGACCCGCCAAGAAGCACGGGCTGATACCACTGTAAGGAGATTGCCTGATGGCGATGGAGAATCCTCAGATGGACACGGACGTCAGCGACCTTTTGGATCGGATCGCCGAACTCGAAGAGCGGATGAGAAAGATCGAGGCGGAGCGTGATGCCGCCCTTGCTGCTGCGCCGAATACGGCAGCGACAATTTTGGCGTCCGTTGTACCCGCCCCCGCAACCGCTGCTCCTGTTCAAGCCAGTGCTGCGCCTTCGACAGCCGCCGTTGCACCATCCGCGCCCAAGGGAGAAGCCACTGAGGAGATTCTCATGGTGATATCTGCAGCGGTGGCTGCGTTCCTTGGCAAGCGGGCCCACGTGCGGCAGATCAGATACCTCGGATCGCCTGCATGGGTGGAATTGGGCCGAGTCTCAGTCATGGCTTCCCACCGCTGGGCGATGCACCGAGGTTGAGAAAGGAAGGGTCAGCGCGTGAAACTGAAGATTGCAGTTGACGGGAAGACCTACGAAGTCGATGTGGAAGTCGCCGAGTCGGAACAGCCCCTGTACGGAGTCGGCGGCTACACGCCAATGTCGACTGCGCGCGTGCCGGCGCCAGCGCCAGTTCTAGTGCCAACCGCGCCAGCGGCTCCGTCGGCATCAGGGGAGGCATCAGCAGCGCCGGTTAATGAAGAGAAAGTCTGCCGGAGCCCCATCTCGGGAATCGTAGCTCGTATCACCGCGCGGCCGGGCCAACAAATTCAGGTGGGCGATGGCATTCTTGTCTTGGAAGCCATGAAGATGGAAACAGACATCACCGCGCCTGTGGCGGGCAAAGTGAAGAAAATCAACGTGAACGTAGGAGACAGCGTTCAAGGAGGACAGGTCCTTGCCGAGTTTGAATGAAGTGTCGCACAACGCATCGAAGGAATTATCGAAATCAATTCCCGGCTTTCTATGTGTGGATCACGTGGCGATTGCCGTGAAGCCCGGAGACTTAGAGCCGCAGGTCAACGCGTTTAAACTTCTTGGCTTTACGGAAATTCATCGCGAGGAAGTTTACGGCGGCGACCAGGTCCGGGAAGTTCTGCTGCGAATCGGGGAGGGGCCAAACCTTATTCAGCTAATCGAGCCGCTGAAGGCCGAGTCTCCTGTCCAGAAGCTGATCGATAAGAACGGTGGCCGCGGCGGATTCGCTCATGTTGCATTCCGGGTTGCAGACATCCAAAAGGCTTTCGACCACATGAAGAAGAACGGCTTTAATATCATCGATAAAGCTCCGCGAAAGGGTTCGCGCGGCACGACCGTTTTCTTCGTGCATCCGAAGTCGCGAGAAGACTCCTCGTTCGGTTTCCTCGTCGAAGTTGTCCAGGAAGGTTGAGGTCTTCCATGACGGAGTCAGACGCCTCATTTTCAAAACCGCTTCACTTGTTGGAGGATTTCCCACCGGTTCCCACATCCGTTTGGGAAGCAGCAATTCAAAAGGACCTGAAGGGCGCCGAGTACGAAAAGAAGCTCGTTTGGAAAACGGATGAAGGCATCTCCGTTCGCCCTTATTATCGCGCCGAGAATGTTCATGGGCGCCCTCCTGTCCTGAGAGCTGGGAACCATCCCTGGGAAATGGTCGCACCGGGTCACGAACCGCCGGTCAGCGTCAACGCAATCGAGTTTCACGAGGCTGGCGCAACGGCCGTGCAGGAAGTTGCTTTCGCGCTGGCGCTGGGCGCGGATCTTCTTGCCTCGGACACGCCCGTCGAGACTTTCAGTTTCGCTATCGGCTCGAACCATTTCATGGAAATCTCGAAATTGCGCGCCGCGCGCCTGCTTTGGGCGCAAGTGGCGGCGGCATTTGGTGCTCCGAAGAAGCCGATCCGCATCCATGCGCGCACGGCGGGCGAGAACAAGACACTCTACGATCCGTACATGAATCTCTTGCGCGTTACCACCGAGGCGCTCTCGGCGATCATCGGCGGGTGCGATTCGCTCACGATTTCGCCCTGCCGATTCGACGCTCACCTGGCGTCGAACGTCCACCACATCCTCCGCGAAGAAGTCCATCTCGACAAGGTTGCCGATCCCGCCGCGGGGTCTTATTACGTCGAATGCCTCACGGAAGAGGTCGCGCGCGAAGCGTGGAAACATTTTCAGGAAATCGAGGCTGCCGGCGGATTTGCGAAATACAAAGCGGCAGGGAAGCTCGAAGCCGCGTTGGCGCAAGCTCGTGGAACAAAAGAGAAGGCGGTGGTGACCCGGCGCCGGGTGTTCGTGGGAACGAATAACTATCCAAATATTCAAGAGCGCGCGCTCGACGCAATCGGCGAGGTGCCGCAGGGTCAGCGCCTGGCTTCCATCTTCGAGGCGATTCGTCTTCGCACCGAGCGTCACGCCAAGAAGACGGGTAAGACGCCACGGGTTCTGCTGCTGGAGCGCGGCGATCTGAAGATGCGCAAGGCGCGCACTGCGTTCTCCCTCAACTTCTTTGGTTGCGCGGGATTCAATGTCGTCCAATCCGATGTGCTTGCAGTTGCCGACCTGATTGTTCTTTGCAGCTCAGACGCTGAGTATCTTCCAATCGCTCAAGACGTCTGCCCCAAGGTGAGCGTCCCAGTATTGGTTGCAGGCAATCCCAAGGATCAAATCGACGCGCTCAGGGCGGCCGGTGTAGCCGATTTTGTTCACGTCCTCTCGAACCCCATTGAGACGTTCCAGCGTTGGCAAGAACGTCTCGGGATCAAGGAGCAGTGACAATGAAGCGCCCCGATTTCTCAAGTATTCCGTTCGCGCTCGTGGCAGGGGAAACCAAGAGCGCGAGTGCCGCGCCGTCTTGGCTTACCCCCGAGCACATCGAAGTGAAACCCGTTTACACACCGGCCGATGTCGAAGGGATGGAACACCTCGGCTACGCCGCAGGTGTGCCCCCGTACTTGCGTGGGCCGTATTCAACGATGTACGTCATGCGGCCGTGGACGATCCGGCAGTACGCGGGTTTTTCGACCGCCGAGGAATCCAACGCTTTCTATCGCCGCAATCTCGCGGCGGGGCAGAAAGGTCTCTCAGTCGCATTCGATCTTGCGACGCACCGGGGCTACGACTCCGATCACGAGCGCGTCGCGGGAGACGTTGGCAAGGCGGGCGTGGCGATCGATTCGATCCTCGACATGAAAATTCTGTTCGACCAGATTCCGCTCGATCAAATGTCCGTTTCCATGACGATGAATGGCGCCGTGCTGCCCATCATGGCCTTCTATATCGTCGCGGCTGAAGAGCAGGGCGTTCCGCCGGAAAAGCTGGAAGGAACGATTCAGAACGACATCCTCAAGGAATTCATGGTCCGCAATACGTACATCTATCCGCCTTCGTCGTCGATGCGAATCGTCGGGGATATTTTCCGGTATTGCTCGGCGCGGATGCCGAAATTCAACTGCATTTCGATCAGCGGCTACCACATGCAGGAAGCGGGCGCTACGGCCGACCTCGAGCTTGCCTATACGCTTGCCGACGGCCTGGAGTATGCACGAACGGGCCTCGCGGCTGGGCTCAGCATCGACAATTTCGCTCCACGGCTTTCGTTCTTTTGGGGAATCGGGATGAATTTTTTCATGGAGATCGCCAAGATGCGTGCTGCGCGCGTCCTGTGGGCGAAACTCCTCAAGCAGTTCAACCCGAAGAATCCGAAGTCGTTGGTACTGCGCACGCATTGTCAAACATCCGGCTGGAGCCTTGCCGCGCAAGACCCGTTCAACAACGTCACACGCACCTGTGTCGAGGCACTTGCCGCCGCGATGGGGCACACGCAATCGCTGCACACAAACGCGCTGGACGAAGCGATCGCGCTGCCCACTGATTTCTCGGCCCGTATCGCGCGCAACACACAGATCTACTTGCAGGAGGAAACCGGCATCACTCGCGTGATCGACCCATGGGGTGGATCGTATTACGTCGAATCGTTGACCCACGATTTGATTAAACGCGCATGGGCGTTGATCCAGGAAGTCGAGGAACTGGGCGGCATGACAAAAGCGATTGAGAGCGGTTTGCCTAAGATGCGCATCGAAGAAGCCGCTGCTCGCCGCCAAGCCCGTATCGACTCCGGTAGGGAGGTCATCGTCGGCGTGAATAATTACAAGCTGGACCAGGAAACGCCCATAGACTTTCGGGAAGTCGATAACGTCGAAGTTCGCCGAAAGCAATTGGCCCGGCTCGAGGAATTGAAACGCACGCGCGACTCGAAAGCTGTCCAGAAAGCTCTTGACGATCTCACGCGCTGCGCCGAGAGTAAGCAGGGCAATCTGCTTGATCTGGCAGTCGAGGCGGCCCGAAAGCGAGCAACCCTGGGAGAGATTTCGAGCGCGCTCGAGAAAGTTTTTGGACGCTACCAGGCTGTGAACCGGACGATATCAGGTGTTTACTCTTCGGAGAGCGCGAGCGATCAGGAATTCCGGAAAGCGCGGCAGATGGCGGACGAATTCGCGCGTCATGAAGGTCGCCACCCGCGTATTCTTGTTGCCAAAATGGGACAGGATGGTCACGACCGAGGCGCAAAAGTGATCGCGACGGCGTTTGCCGACCTGGGGTTTGATGTGGACGTCGGTCCTCTGTTCCAAACGCCAAGCGAAGTCGCGCGTAATGCGGTCGAAAACGACGTGCACGTGCTGGGCGTCTCCACACTCGCCGGAGGCCACAAGACTCTGATCCCCGAAGTCATCGCGGAACTAAAAAAGGCCGGGCGGGAAGACATTCTCGTGGTGGTCGGCGGAGTGATCCCGCCACAGGACTTCGACTATCTCTTCCAAGCGGGCGCTGTCGGCGTGTTTGGCCCGGGAACCGTAATTCCCAAGGCAGCACAGAAAATCCTCGGCGTGTTGCTGGAGCAAGCGGCCGGAGCAAAGGTCTGAGGTGCCAAAGGGGTTGAGCGTGGCCGTTCGCAGGAAGAGGCTCAGCGCGAACGAGTACGTGAACGGAATTCTGCGCGGCGACCGCGCCGTGCTGGCCCGGGCCATTACCCTCATCGAGAGCGATCTGCCCCCCGACGGCGATCTTGCTTCCGAGGTGATCGAGCGATGCCTTCCGCATGCGGGGCACTCGCGCCGTATCGGCGTGACAGGCGTGCCTGGGGTGGGGAAGAGCACTTTTATTGAAGCCCTCGGCACGTACCTCACCACGGAACTGGAAGAGACAGTCGCGGTACTCTCGATTGACCCTTCGAGTCCCATCTCCGGTGGAAGCATTCTCGGCGACAAGACTCGCATGGAGCGGCTCGCAACGGACGAGCGCGCGTTCATCCGCCCATCGCCTTCGCGCGGCTATCTGGGTGGCGTCGCGCGTCGCACACGCGAAGCCATGTTGTTGTGCGAAGCGGCGAAGTATCGGAACATTTTCATCGAGACCGTTGGAGTCGGCCAGTCGGAAACAGCAGTGCGTTCGATGGTCGATTTCTTCCTGCTCCTCATGCTCGCAGGGGCGGGAGATGAGTTGCAGGGAATGAAGCGCGGCATTTTGGAGATGACCGATTTAATCGCCATCAACAAAGCGGATGGCGACAATCGTAAGCGCGCTGAACGCGCCCGGCACGAATATGAGAGTGCACTTCATCTGTTTCCCGCGGCGAGCGATGATTGGAACCCGCGCGTCGTCACATGCTCTTCCGTGAAGCAAGAAGGCGTGAAGGAGATTTGGACAACCGTTCTCGAGCACCGCGCGCGGATGGAGGGAAACGGTTGGTTCGAGCGTCACCGCAGCGAACAAACGCTCATATGGATGAAAGACGCGGTCGTCTATGGTCTCGAGGAGGAGTTCCGCCACGACGCGGCCGTGAACGGACGACTGGCAGCGATGCAGCAGGACGTGCTGCAAGGCAAGTTAAGCCCTTTTCGTGCCGCAAGGGAATTATTGAATCTATTTAAGCGTAAGGAGCCATGATTCAGATGCCACCACATTTTCCTGTTCTAACTGCTGAAGAAGCTGCAGCGATGATTGAGGACGGGCAGACTATCGGCTTCAGCGGGTTTACTCCGGCCGGGGCTGCCAAGGCCATTCCATCCGCAATCGCGAAGCGCGCGGAGGCCGAGCACGCCGCCGGGCGGTCATTCAAGATCGGTGTCCTCACGGGCGCTTCCACTGGGCATTCGCTCGATGGCGCGCTCGCCAAGGCGCAAGCGATTAGCTTCCGGACTCCCTATCAGTCGGACGCGACACTGCGCGCGCAAATCAATTCGGGCGAAGTGAAGTTCTTCGACATGCACCTCTCGATGTTGCCTCAACAGGTGCGCTATGGCTTCCTCGGTCCCGTGCACTGGGCCGTTGTGGAAGCCGCCGACATCACAGCCGGAGGCGGCGTGGTTCTGACCTCGTCGGTCGGCGCGTCCAACACGTATCTCAACCAGGCGCAGAAGGTTCTGATTGAATTGAACGCAAGCCATCCGGCCGAACTACTTGGCATGCACGACATCTTCGAGCCGCACGATCCGCCGACTCGCCAGGAGCTTCCCATCTATCACGTTGGCGACCGAGTGGGTTCGCCGATATGCGTTGTGGACCCAGCGAAAATTGCGGGCGTCGTGCATACGGACCTCCCGGATGAAACGGGCGCGTTTTCGCCGCCAACCGAGGAGACCGAGCGGATCGGCCAAAATGTCGCGGATTTTCTCGTGTCGGAGATGCGCGCCGGGCGTATCCCCAAAACGTTCTTGCCGCTGCAATCCGGCGTTGGCGATATCGCGAACGCCGTTCTTTCCGCACTGGGACATAACAGGGAAGTCCCGGACTTTGAGATGTACACCGAAGTGCTGCAGGATTCGGTGGTGCCGCTGCTGGAAAGCGGGCGCGTGAAATTCGCTTCGACGACCGCGCTTACGCTGAGTCCCGAACTGGCGAAGAGGGTGTACGGAAGGCTCGGCTTCTTCCGCGACAGAATCCTCATGCGCCCGCAGGAGATTTCGAATCATCCGGAAATCGTCCGGCGGCTCGGCGTCGTGTCGATGAACACTGCCATCGAAATCGATTTGTGCGGCAACGTGAACTCGACACACATCATGGGCCGACAGATGATGAACGGTATCGGCGGGTCTGGCGACTTCACGCGCAACGCATACCTTTCCATCTATAGTTGTCCGTCAGCGCAAAAGGGCGGCAAGATATCGACCATCGTCCCGATGGTCACACACGTGGATCATAGCGAGCACTCGGTTCAAATTGTCGTGACGGAAAACGGTGTTGCCGATTTGCGCGGGAAAGACCCACACCAGCGCGCGCGCCTTATCATCGAGAAATGCGCGCATCCCGACTATCGGGAGCAGCTCATGGAATACCTCGAAGGGAATAAGTCCGGTCATGAGCCGCTATCTCTCAGCTCCGCGTTCGCGATGCACAGGAAATTCATTTCAGACGGCGATATGCGCGGGGTCAAATGGGAGTCGTGACATCTGGGCAAAAGCTAGAGCGCCTCATTCTGAGGGCTAGCTTCTAGCCCAAAGAATCTCTCTTCGTTTTTGCTTCTCGATATATATTTTCAACGTGAAGAGGCTCAGGAAATCCAAGTATCGCAAGAACTGCACAAAAGCCAAGAGAGATTCTTCGCTTCGCTCAGAATGACTCCCTGAACGAGTTTTTCGTCAAGCGGCTAATCAACAGCCTGGCATCTGAAGGTCGAACGGATCGGCGCCGATGGTTCCATGAAGTTCGGCAAAGTAGGCAGGCGCACTAACGCGATTGAGCTGCTCGCGCGCAATAGAAAGCCTCTGTTCTCCTTGTTGCTTCCAGAACTGGATGGAACCGCGATTCGACCGAATCGCTTCCAGCGACGCGATGTGCCTTTTCCAGAGTGCGATGTCTCGATCTTGCTTCACGCAGAGCCGCCTCGTATACCAATCACTGGCCAAGATGTGCTCCCGCGTGAACAATCGGCGCACATCGGGATGAGTGACATCCTTCCCTTCAAAAGCTCCGTGGGCCATGATGTGGAGCAGCGCCTTGAGCGGCGGACATGCCGCATCCACGCTGCCGTCCTCGAAATAAGTCCGGGCCACCCGTTCTTGTGTTTCCACAATGCTGTCCACTCCTGAGGCGAAAGCAGACAAATCTTGCGTCTCCGGCCGCAAAAGCTCTTGGGTTAACACCATATCGGGAGTCTCGAAGATTCTCCCTAAGAATCGTTCGACAAACAGCGAGGTGATTCGGTATCCCAACCGGCTCGCCAGCACGCGACGCCCGTTGAAATCGAAGTCCTCCACTTTTTCGAGATATCCATTATCAATCAGGAAGCGCGGGTCGCGTTCTTCTACACGAACCCGGCACCAAACTTCCGGAACGAGCAGGCTGATGTCGTGGTCAACGCGGTATTTCGTTCCCACATAGCCCGCCGCAGTCGTGAAGCCTGCGTATTCCGTGAGTATGGCTGCAACCAGCGCATTGTTCACATCCACGACGGGCCAGATTGCATTGAACGGCCCTTTGGTGAGCGCGCCTTCACTTCCGAAACCGGTTGTTGACGGTGACTTCCCGGTCAGGCAGCTTATGAAGTCCATGAATAGTTCCGGAAGTTCCTGATAGTGGATTGGATTAAAGACCGCGAGCGGGGGGAGTCCAATCTTTTCATCTGCGGTATTTTGCCTTCGTCCAGCGAGAACTGCGTTGACGGGGAAGTGCAGCGGCTCACTTGCGGGAACCCCGCGGTCGAGGCGGGCGCAAATTTCGGCCAAATAGGTTTCGCGCGGGTTCGCGCGATCGGGACGCTTCTGCAGATAACGAGGATTCTTGGAAGGCTTGCCGTCCACAAGCCGCGCGTGCGCCGAGGAAACGACGTAATCGCACGGAGGCGCTTTCACGAAGTCCTCGAGCAATCGTTTCATCGGGAGCGTGTACTGGTCGAACTCAACAACGTGATCCACCAGCGCTTGCGCTTTCTCTCGCGTCAGCGGCTCGAAGTTCGATAGAAAGGTTCCGGGAGAGGCAATGTCGGCTTCGGCTTGTTTGTCGAATCCGCGATGGATGGCTTCATCGGGGCGCTGGAAGAGCAAAGCTTCACAATTCGTCACCAATTTCACGCTTGGGTTGGGATATTTTGTATCAAAGTCGCGCAGGCTTTCGCGCGGCACGACCACGGAAGCTGTGATGTCGTCTTCGACCTGCACCTTCTCGGCAGGATGAAAGTCCGGCCGCAGCTTGTAAATGCGCCACGATCCATCCGGGTCAAATCCCACACGCAGGTAATTGCTCACCAGTTTGTGATCGAGGTACTTGAGTTCGTGGCCGAGGTAACCGTTGATCCGGTCCACCGTGAAGCGCTCGCGCCATTGGTCACCCCATTCGGGGCGGTAATACCTCTTCACGGTAAATACGAGCTGGCGAATCGTCTGCGGAATGTTTTTCAGCCATGAGTTGTATTCATCCGTGTACTCGGCAGACGGAGTCAGCAACTTGATCACGGAACCCAGCGACCGCTCCGCGCTCAAAATAGGCCGCTCGGAGCGACTGGGGGGCGGTTGCTCCTTGAAGATGGTTGAAAAGTCTTTCTTCAAGATCAGAGCTGCCTGCTCCATATCCTTGGAATACTCCTTGATGAAGATAGGACCGCCGAGCAGGGCGTTGGCGATGGATTTTGAGATTTCAGATTTTCCGCCCCCGGAAACCGTGCAAGGCTTATGGCAAAGCGTGCCGTGCGCAACGGATCCTGCAAGCCGCCATGCAGTTCCGGCCAGTTGCTTCTCGAGCCGAATTTTGTACCCGGAAGGCAAGACGTAAATCACATTTGCGCGAAGCGTCATCTGCCCTGTACGGTCCTTGGTCCACCACTTTACAAAACCTTCGCGAACGTTGAATTCGGCGCGCTCGGGAAGATAGATAATGCTCGGATATTGCTTGTCCACCGCGCAACCCTCAGGCTTGAGCTCCACGCGATCTCCCAACAATTGCATAGCCGGTTCAAATGGGAGCTTTTTCACGCGTGAAGGACGCTCCGTGGTGAATTCTTCGCCTAGGATGTAAGCAGGAAAGGCAATCGTGCCTCCCGAGTGCTCTTCCTCGCAAAGACCGTAGAGATTCGCCGCATAGCTGATCATGGTTTTCACTTCTTTTTTGCAGTAGCCGAAATAGTTGTCAGCAATGATCGTCACCATGACGCCGCGATGATCCCGGCACGCAATCTTGAAAGCTTTGCCGCCGTTGTACGGTTCCTCCTCGTCGCGCCAGCACATTCCATCGCGCTTCTGCCGCTCCGTGGCTGCATCGATGTGCGGGAGTCCGAGGTCCTTCTTCTTCTTGCCGACTAGGTGCGGCGCCAGGAAGACACAGCCCGTATGGCCAGTCCAATGCATCACGTCCAGCGCCGCATCGTTTTCCGGGAGATATGGATCGCCGCCATTGCCGAAAATGCCTTCGACGAAATCAAGATTGCTCACTAGGCTGGCCGGAGCGAAGAAACGGATTTCCATCGTCTTTTCAGGATCACGGCTAGTTGCCGGACACACGATCGGGCGGAGCAGCAAGGAAACGAACATGCGTGCCCGTTGCTCCTCACGGGAAGTGAAGGGCAAGATCATAACGTCCGCCGGAGGATTGAGCGCTTCCGCAAGCAAAACAGCGAACGTTTTCTTCGGAACGGAAATTTTGTCCGCGGGAACAGGGAACCCGCCTTCCGCGATGTGGAAGACGCCCACCGTGGTCCGCCGGTCGCTCGTGGGGTTGTGGAGCACTCCCTGCGCCACTCGATACGACGAGACGTAGGGAGACGTAAAACTGTCTGCGTCGGGCGGCAACGACATCTCTCTCGCCAGTCCGACGCGATCGAGGACGAATGCGTCGGCAGGAAGCCGCGGCGCTGCCGCGCGGCCGAGGTCGCTCAGATAATCGTTGAGAAACGTCTGGATTCGCGAATCCGCCGGGCAAAGCGGTCCGCCTAGCAACTGGTCCTTCTGATAGTAGTTGCGGGCAAGAGGGGCAACCATCTCCTGGAAGTAGGAGTCCACCGTGCTTTGGCTGGTTGGTTGTCCGAGGGCGGCCAGCTTCAAGTTGATGTAGCGGGCTAATTCCGCGCTCACTTTGGACGCGGAGTTCTTTTCAGGCTCGGCGCTGATGGTGTGTCTCCTCGATGGGCGACGCGGCACATCGCCCCGAATGTCTTTTTCAATTATACCGCAGCGCAACCACGATTTGCCGTTCGGGAGCGATCGCTATTTCGGGACGGCTATCCGAGTGGAATCCATTTGCTGAACGTTCTGGCCGCCTGGCGCAACGAGATGCCAATTCAAAATCTTCTCCGCAGCGAGGAAACCCGTTGGGCGCACCAATCGGATTTTCAGCGAAAGATTGTGCTCGTCGCCCTTCAGTTTCCATTTTCCGGCAATCGATTGAGGCTGCTCTAGGTCTGTAAAGGTCGTTTTGCCGCTGCCAAGAAGCGTGTTGTACTGGTCGCGGACCTCCCACTCGAGGCGATAGTCGTGCAACGGGTACGATGGGAGGAACTCCTCGGGCCGGCGCTTCACATGCCCAGAGAACGCGTCTGGCTGCGAGTACGGTCCCGAATTCCAATCTGCCTCGATTACTGCAGGGGCGTTTTCCACCTTCCACACAAAAAACGATGGACGCCGCTGCCAATTCCTGTCCACCAAGCCGTGATCGACGTAACCTTCCGTCAATCCCGGCCACAAATTTCTGTGCGACTTATAGTCTTGATAACACCAGAGAATCGCACCGGCAATCCAATCGCGCTTCCTGAACTCCTGCAATTGGGTGCGGATTATCTCGACTCGTTTTCGGTCGCCTTCCACCGAATTGCGCGCGAAGACTCCCGCGACTCCAAACTCCGAAATGATTACCATTTTTTGCGGGAAGAAAGAATTCACTTTGTCGAGGGCCTTGGGCAAATCGCTTGCCGGTCCCGCCCAACTCCCGAAATACTGATTCATCATGATGAAATCCGCGTCGAAGGAGGCGCTTTCTTCCGGAGCCGTCAGGTCAAGGAGGTGGTCGTCGGCAAACGTGACAAAGCGGTCGGGATCAATCTCGCGAATCATCTCCTTCATCTGTTTGACATAAGCCCTACCGCCCGGCGTGAAAGTTTCACTCTCATTGCAAACGCTCCACGCAAAAATACTGGGATGATTGCCTGCCTGCTCGATCATCTCGCGCATCTGCTGTTTTGCCAGTGCGATGACATTGGGATCGCTGAGTTGCGCTTCGCTGAATTGCCACACGGGGATTTCAGGGACGAAGAGGATGCCATTTCTGTCGGCAAAATCCAGAACGAGAGGGTTCTGCGGATAATGCACGGGGCGCGTGAGAGTGACCTGCAAATCCTTCATCTCATCGTAGTCGTGCAGGATCGTGCCTTGCGTTTCAGCGAGCCCCTCCGACGGCGAATCTTCATGCCGCGTCATCCCGCTCAAGCGAACGCGCTCTCCATTCACCAGAAGGTGCCGGTCCCGAATCTCGATGCTGCGAATGCCGAATGTGGCGGACTGTTCATCCAGGAGGCGTCCCTTCGAATCGACCAATTCGGCTCGCATCTGGTAGAGGGCGGGGTGGTCGATGCCCCAAAGTTGCGGCGACGCGATTTGGAAGTTGATGTCGGCAACTGACTTCCCGGGCGCCAGGGTCAGTGGTTGCTCCATAGGCGCAGCCGCTGCGCCTCCATCAGGAGAATAAACCGTGACGCGCAAGCGCGCCTTTATCGGCACCCTTGACACATTCTCAACATTCAGGTGGTTCTCAACATCCGCGGATTGCCCCTCGATTTTCGTCCGAATTTGCTGGCGTCGCACGAGTGCGCTTTGATTCACCGTCAGCCAAACATCGCGAACGATGCCGCCATAGTGCCACCAGTCGTACCAGATGTTTTTCGTGCTGAGGAGGCGCATTGCCAGCCCTGGAATTGTGGCGACGCCGGGGCGATTGTCGATTTCCACGGCAAGATAGTTTGTCCGCTTCCTTACAGGCGTGATATCGAAAAAGTATTCGGTGTATCCGCCTTCATGGCTGCCCAATTCTGTGCCATTCAGCCAGACGCGCGCCTTGTAGAATGTCGCGCCAAAGTGCAATTCGATGTGGCTTCCGGGAGGCGCAGAGAGCGCGTCGAAGTTGAGGAAATACCAGGCGATCCCCTCGTAGTCTTCGTTTGGTCCGATGTTCCATGTGTTTGGTATGCGGACACGCTCCGCCCCCGCAGGCATTTGGGATGGCCAGCCCGATCGCTCGCCCTCGCTGGCTGGGTCGACTTTGAAACTCCAGCCATCGTTCATCATGATGCGAGTTCCGGCAAACGCCGGAGCCGCAAGTGAGATGATCGCAATAAGAAACCACACGCACTTGGCTTTCATAGTGACTCCATTATCAGGAGAATTCTCGCTGGCGTTCGTTTGCGGCGAGCCAAAACCGCGCAACCCGGTGATGATAACATGGCGCTCCTCGCCCGCCCCACACGCTCGAACAAAAGGCCGGACTTATCGAAGGTTAATTGTTCGATAGGCGCGTTTCGACAACTATTCATTGGGTTGGCGGCGTGTTCGGACTGTGATAGCTCTCGGGCGGGCCGAGATAGCTTGGCTTCTCGCCGCCCAAATCCACAACGAGCTTTTCCAGGACAACTCCTGGATCCACCATCCAGATCTTCAGCGTGTGATATCCCGGCTGTGATACGGTGTGCGTCGAATCGGAATAGCGCGCATTGTACATGACGGATCGTTCCCAATCCAAGTTAGCGTTCTGCGCGTTGTAGTCTTGCGGCACAAGAGTGACGACTTGCGGCTCCTCATCATCGAATGACACTGCGTAACGCAGGCCCCGCCCAGGGACGAAATTTAGCGTGGGGCCAACGATTGCCTCGACATCGACGGTGCCCTTGTCGAAGAGATACATCCGGTATTCCAGGACAGGAGAATTTTTTCGCGGAGTGGCGCCGGGCATGTCCACGGGGCCATCCGCCCTCATGCCGGACAACGTTCGGCCGTAATCTTCAATCTTGATCCAGTGATTCGCGCCATTATCTGTTTTCTTCGTGTAGTGCTCCGCCTCGATGGAGACAAACCCCTCTCCTTCGACGAACCCCGTTAGCGATTCACGTGTGATCTGCGCAGGCCTGAAGGCCTCCACCTTGACGACGACTTTCCTATACGCGCCAGCTAGCGTCACTGTGCCGCTCGTCTTTCCTTCGGGAACCTTGCTCCAATCCACGGTGACCCACACGCGTTCGTCTTTCGCAACTCTGCCCTTCGTTTTGCTAAGCACGATCCAAGGCTTGCTGGCAGAGGCGATGAACACGAATGGCGCGCGCCCTTTGTTGAAGACGTCAATGTAATGGCGCTGTCGGTTGAACGCATCGAACTCCGGCAGGGCCGCGTCGGTCGGCGCGCCTGGCCATACCTCTTCGGAACCATCGACGGCAATGCCCATGGTTGCCGCGTCTGGCAAGTGAATCTCCGTGAGTTTGACTGCGTCCAAGGTGTTGTGGGGCGGATCTCGCCACGTCGTGTAACCGATGTGCGATTGGTCCATGAAATGGTCCCACTTGCCATGAGCGAACACCTTATTGAAATAGGTCATCAGGTCCGCGTCTTTTTGGAACAGCGCGCGCGTCTCCGCGGCCATATCGTTGGCGCTGGCTCTGCCTTGGCGCGCATAAAGCGCATTCTCTTCGGCGGCGAGATAGACTGCATTCACTTGCGCGCTCGCCTTCGCAGGGAACAACACCAACTCGTAAAACGCGTCCCGCTTTTCTTGCGGCAATTCGTTGTAGATTTTCTCCGCTTTGGCCGTGATGGCACTGAAATCCGCCACCACGTTTTCTGCTTCCCGGTAATTCACCGGGCTGTATGTGTTTGGATCGAGCAGTTCAGGCTTACGACGGCCGTTGTACTTCGTGTACTTAGAAATGATCTCGGCGATGTCCTTTGAGTGTTCCGCTCCAAATTCCCGCTCCGCCCAAAGCCGCGTGTACTCGCCAATGTTGGCGTTGGTCCACCGGTTCGTGTCCCACGCAAGGTTCATGAAATATTCGAGAGGAAACTCGTAGCCCTTGAGGTGACCGACGTTCACTATCCAGATGCGGTCTGCTCCATACTGCTTGGCGAGTGACATCTGATCCCAGATTTTGGACACTGGGCTTGTGTTGATCCACTGGTAGCTCCGCGGCCCGCCATGGTAGTCGAAATGGTAGTAAACTCCCGCGCCGCCGCTGCGCCTGCGTTCTTCCGGGGTAGGCAGGCGGCGAACGTTCCCCCAATTGTCCTCGGCCCATAACAGCGTGACATCGTCGGGAACGCGCATGCCTGCGTTGTAAAAATCCTGCACCTCCTTGTATAGACACCATAGTTGAGGCGTCTTGGCTGGGTCAGGATTCATCTCCTCTGAGATGATTCGTCGCTCGACTCCAACGATCTTTTCCAAAAGCGCCATATTCGCCTCGGGCCCACCCGGAGCCATTGGCGTATCATTCGCCCCTCGCAGGCCAATCGTGATAATGCTTTCAAAGTTCTTGTTGCGCCGTATTCCCTCCCGCCAGAAATTTTCGAGCACGTCGGGATGCGTGGCGTAGTTCCATGTTCCAAGCGTCTCCAAGTATCGCCGGTCCCACTCCTTCTGCGCCCGCAGCATCGGCTCCTGGTGCGACGTCCCCATCACCACGCCATATTCATCAGCCAGCCGCGGATTGTCCGGGTCGTCTTCATTGAACGCGTTGTTCCACATTGCGGGCCAGAGGTAGTTGCCCTTGAGCCGCAAAATCAGTTCGAATAACTTCGCGTAAAACTGGCTATTGTAATTGGCTACACCCGGCGGAATCGGAGGATTCTGGCGAGGCGGAATGGTCCCGAATTTCTCCGCAATCCAGTTGGTCAAATCGGGCGCTTCGTCGTTCAAAAAGATCCCTCGATATTTGACGGCGGGCGGTCCCTGGACGTACTTGCCGGCCTTCACGTAGAGGGCGTCGCTGTGTTTCGCCGGTACGTCAGCCCACCAGTACCACGGCGAAACTCCCATTTGCTCCGAAAGATCGTAAATCCCGTAGATCGTTCCTCGCTTGTCGCTGCCTGCGATAACCAGCGCGCTCTCTACTCCGGGCAATGGTCGTAGCACAACTTGAATGAGGAACGACTCCCACTTTCCTGCAATCGGAGTCGCGTCAACCTTTCCTTCGCGAACCAACCGGTCAAGAAGCGCGCTCTTGCCAAGTGTTCCCACGATGATGGTGTTCGCTCCAAGCCCCTCAAACCTGTGAGAGATTGCGGGACTGCAGTTGGACACCCGTTCAATATCCGCTTGCAGATCGCCGACGGCGCGTACGACACCCTTGTAATCGTTGTCGTCCACATAGAGCGTGGCAACCACCTTTCCTTGCACGATCGTGAAGCTGCCTGGCTCGTGTACGCTTTTCACGTATCGGCCTTGGCCGATGGCAAAGCTGCTGGGAGAGAACACGAAAAGCCAGAGAGTAACCAACAGGAAGAGCACAGGCAACGCCGGGGCCGGCGACAAAGAGACGGGCTTCGCAGCTCGCATGCATCCATTCCTGGATTCGAAGCTGTGCGCATCATTTTCACAATTCATTGGGGGTTCACCATGCCGGAGCCGAGCCAAGGTTTTCTTTGTGAGACTTCGAACGTCAAGCATTGTACGCTCATCCGCATCGTCGTGGAGACTTGGCGGTTCTGAAGCCGCCTTTCTTCCCGGTCAAACGATTTCCATGCACGTTTGGATTGACACTTTCGGCGTTCGCCTTTAGGCTACGGCAACCGGCTGGATGTAGGGGGGCAATGAATCACGCGCCGGGAATGGTGGGCCATGAAACGCGACGACATTCTCAAACTCCTCGAACAGGTGGGCGCCATCCGTCAGGGCCACTTCGAACTTTCGAGCGGGCGGCACAGTGCGACTTACATTCAGTGCGCTCTCGTTCTTGCGCATCCGCGCCATGCGGAACAGCTCGGCCACGCCCTCGCGGATCTCTTTCGGGAACACTCGGTGGCCTGCGTGGTTTCACCGGCACTGGGCGGCATCGTGATCGGTTTTGAAGTCGCGCGTGCCTTGGGCGTTCGTTCGCTCTTTGTCGAGCGTGATCGCTCGGGTCAGATGACCCTCCGTCGTGGTTTTGAGTTGAAAACCGGCGAGCGAGTGCTCGTGATTGAAGATGTGTGGACCACTGGCGGCTCGACCCGCGAGGCCATCGGCGTTGTCGAACAGGAGGGCGGGCTTGTCGTTGCCGCGGGAGCTTTGATTGACCGGAGCGGCGGGCGGCTCGAGCTGAACGTTCCCGCGCGAGCCTTGCTTGAAATCGACGTGCCAAGCTACGAGCCCCACGAATGCCTGCTTTGCCGTGCCGGTGGCATTGCCACGCGTCCCGGTTCGCGATTTTCACGCGCCATGCCGTAACTCACTGGACTTCCTCGCATTTGATATCGTCCCTATTTCGTCTCGGTTCGTTTGCGTCAGTTGTCTCCTCGCGTGCGATAATGCCTCCGAGCCCATGCGCAACATCAAACTCACACTTGCCTATGACGGCGCCGGCTTTCATGGCTGGCAATTTCAGCCAGGCGTTCCCACCATTCAAGGCGCGCTGAACGACGCCGCGCGAAAAATCACGCAAGAAAAAATCGTAATTCACGGAGCGAGCCGCACCGACGCAGGTGTGCATGCGTTTGGTCAGGTGGCGCATTTCAAGACGCAATCTGGCCTGACGGCGCAGGAATTCCAGCGAGCGCTCAATGCGCTCATCCCACCCGCTATCCGTGTGGTGGCCGTCGAAGAAGTCGGCCCCAATTTCCACGCGCGCTGGCAGGCGCAGGGAAAGACGTACCGCTATCGCATTTATCGCGGACGCGTTCTTCCGCCATTCGAATACCATCGTGTTTTGCATTATCCCTGGCCGCTTGACGAGGAGGCGATTGCCGCGGCGGCGCGGCAATTCGAAGGCGAACACGACTTCAGCTCTTTTGCGGCCTCCTCCGGCTCCGAAGACGATGACCGCGACCGCAACATGATTCGCATGATTTACTCCTCGGAAATCGTGCGCGAGCCAGGACAGGAAGAAATCGCGTACATAGTGCGTGGCCAATCGTTTCTTCGCTACATGGTTCGCAAGATTGTCGGCACTCTTTTGGAAGCTGGGAAGGGAAGATTTGCCCCCGCCGAAATCGCGGAATTGTTTGCCTTGCGAGATCGCTCGCGTTCCGGCCCGACTGTCCCGCCCGAAGGCCTCTACCTTGTTTCGATCGGATATCCAGACCCGACGGATTCTCTTGCCTCCACCTCTTCGCGGCGTGATGCTGTCAAGCCCTAGTGGGCCACTGGAACATCCGCAACCCATCATTCCGAGGACGGGGGTTGGATCACGCGAAATAGTTGAAGTAAAATGCATATTGGAATCGATGCGAGGGGGACTGTGAATGGCTGACTCAAACGGATCAGCGGCGCCAGCGGAGGTCGCGAATACCTTACAAGTTGCCGCTGCGGGAGCGACCGCTCCGCCCAAAATCAAGGCCAAAAAAGCCACCCAACGCTCCTGTGACGAAAAAGATGCCAAAGGGAAACTCTGCTGCGGCCACCTGAAACGCTGGTTCGACTATCCGAAGGAGATCGGAGCGATTGTTGGTGCGAACGCCGAGATTTACCGCTGCGAGTTTTGCAAGACGCTTTACAAACCCGACTTCTCGCAGCCCCCGCACAGTTATACGCTGCGCTATTAGCGTTGCATTCTTGCCCGGTTTCGACAATGAGCCTCAATTTTTCTTGAACACTTGTACTCCTAAAGAGGGATAATCAACGCAAGGCCAGTCATCATCATAGAAGAGCTTTCTCGAAGCAGGGGAATGCATTGTGACATCCAGTTTCTGGATGGGTTTGCGGACCAAGTAATCTTTTACCCGCACTTATCGCGACGGAATTGGGTCACGCAGCCGCGTGAAAAATGAAAGACGAACTGATTCACGATTGGAATGCCGTCGGCGGACCTGAAATTCCCTCCGGCCGGCGTGTGATGCTCGACGACGAAACTCTCCGCGACGGCCTCCAGAACCCTTCTGTCCGCGATCCTTCCGTCGGTGAAAAGATCAAGATCCTCCACTTGATGGAAATGCTGGATATCGAGGCGGTAGACATTGGCCTTCCCGCCGCCGGGCCGCGAGCATGCGCCGACGCGGAGGCCCTTGCGATCGAGATCGTCAACTCGCGCATGAAGATTCGACCCAACTGTGCGGCGCGCACGCACATAAATGACATCAGGCCGATTGTGGAGATTTCGCAGCGCGCCGGCATCCCGATAGAAGTTGCCATATTCCTGGGTTCGAGTCCGATCCGGCGTCACGTGGAAAACTGGACGGTCGACCATCTTCAGCGAATGACGGAAGAAGCCGTTCGGTTCGCGACATCGGAAGGCCTGCCGGTGATGTATGTGACCGAGGACACGATCCGCACCGACCCTTCCACCTTAATCACACTTTACTCTACCGCGATCTGCTCAGGCGCTCGCGCGATTGTTCTTTGCGATACAGTGGGACATGCGACTCCCCGCGGCGCGCACAATCTCGTAAAATTTGCGATCGAGGAGGTCGTGAAACCCTCTGGAGAAAAAATCCGCGTGGACTGGCACGGACACAATGACCGAGGCTTGGCGGTCGCCAATTCGCTCGCTGCCGTAGCCGCCGGCGCCGATCAAATTCACGCTACCGCCGTTGCACTCGGCGAGCGTGTCGGCAACACGCCGATGGAACTGTTTCTCGTGAACCTCTCGCTTCTGGGATTGAACGTCCGCAACCTCTCGAAGCTCAGGGAGTATTCTGAAACCGTCGCAAAGGCCACGGACACCTTGATCCCTCCCAACTATCCCATGATTGGCCGCGACGCGTTTCGGACTGCGACGGGCGTTCATGCATCTGCGATCGTGAAGGCGTTTAAGAAGGAGGATCAGGAACTGGCCGACTCGGTGTTTAGCGGCGTGCCTTCGCACCTGCTCGGGCTCGATCAAGTGATCGACATCGGCCCGTTGAGTGGCCGCTCGAATGTTCGATACTGGCTTGAGAAGCGCGGGATAGCCGCTACGGATGAGATCGTAGATCGTATTTACAATACTGCGAAACGGTCGGAGCGCGTCTTGACGGAAGAAGAGGTTCTCGCGCTGGTGCGATTAGTGGCAGGGGAGGCGCGCCGTTTCTCACCCTAACTTTTTGATCGGTCATCCTGCGATTGAGTTGAAGTGGGAGAGTGCCCAGCTCTCGGAACAAATGGTTCATGGGAGGCTCTATGACATCTCCACAATCACGTCTCGATGTCGTTGTTCGTCCGCTTGTTGAACGCGATCTCCCCGAAGCCGACCGCATCCTCCGTCTTGCATTCGGAACTTTCCTGGGCGCTCCTGATCCCGCCCATTTCATGGGCGACATGGATTTCGCCCGCACGCGCTGGAAGGCCGACCCTTCCGCGGTGATCGCCGCGGAATACGATGGAAAACTGATTGGCTCGAGCTACGCCACCAATTGGGGCAGTTTCGGATTCGTCGGCCCCCTCACGGTGCACCCGGATTTTTGGGACCGCGGCGTCGGTCAGCAATTGTTGCCACCGACGATGGAGATGTTTGACCGATGGGGATGCCGCCATGTCGGCCTCCACACTTTTTCTCACGTTCCGAAGCACATGGCGCTCTATCGGAAGTTTGGTTTTTGGCCGCGGCACTTGATTGCTGTCATGTCGAAGGAAGTGGGGCCGCCGTCAAACGCCAAGCATTCGGATGCCGCATATTTCTCGGAATTAGATGCGAAGGCCCAGTCGCAAACTCTTGCCGCATGCCGTGAGGTCACGGAAGCTACTTTCGAGGGCCTTGATGTCGGCCGCGAAATCCGCGCTATTGCAGATCAGAAGCTCGGCGACACCATACTCTTGTGGGAGGGCAGCAAACTTTCCGGTTTTGCCGTATGCCACATCGGCGCTGGCACGGAAGCCGGGAGCGGCGTCTGCTATGTCAAATTCGCTGCCGTGCATCCGGGCAGGCATGCGGGCGCCGATCTCTATCGTCTGATTGATGCGTGTGAATCGCTGGCCCGCAGTCGCGGCGCGCACAAGATTGTGGCAGGGGTGAACCTGGCGCGTCGCGGATGCTTCGATCGTCTGTTCAAACTCGGATTCCGAACAGAGACCCAGGGAATAGCGATGGAAACTGGGGATGAGACTTCGGGCTACAATCACGCAGTCGTTTTCGTGCTCGACGACTGGCGCTAGCGTTTGCATTGTCGTTATGGGGAAAGCGCTTGGGGGCCGGGACTGCCTGCCCTGAACTCGGCCTTGAATCCGTTCGGTTCGCACTTTAGAATCAACCCGACGAATCTCGTGAAACTCATACGCATCTGCTGTATCTTTGTAGTTATGGCAGCGCTCGCCGCGCATCCCACCGACAACTTTATCTCACGAATCGCGCAGGATTCTCGCTGCGTGCGCGGATTGGGATGGATCGACAAGAACGAAGAGTGGGTGACCGAACAGCAAATTCGCCTCACCGAGATCCCCGCACCTGAGTTCAATGAAGCGCTCCGGGGTGAGGCCCTGAGAAAGCTGTTTGAAGCCAGCGGCCTGAAAGCGCGCACGGACAAGGCGGGCAACGTGATTGGCGAGCGGCCTGGCTCCGATGGAATCAGCGTCGTCCTCATCGTCGCCCATCTCGACACGGTTTTTCCCGCAGGCACGGACGTCACCGTTAAACGGACTGGAGACCGCCTCGAAGCCCCGGGAATTTCCGATAATGGTGCGGGACTCGCCGCGATTGTCGGCCTCGGTCGCGCGCTTTACGAATCGAAAATTCGCACCACCAAATCCATTGTTCTTGCTGGAGACGTTGGCGAGGAGGGCGAAGGAAACCTTCGCGGGATTCGCGCGCTGGTGGACGCGTATGGCTCGCGCATCTCGGCGGTAATCGCAGTGGACGGAGCTTCCACCGACCACATCACGACGCAAGCCATCGCGTCTCGACGATTTGAAGTGGATGTCGCCGGCCCAGGCGGCCATAGCTGGTCCGATTTTGGCTTGCCGAACCCGATCACCGCTCTCTCGCGCGGTATCGTGCGGTTTTCGTCCGTTCGAGTGCCCGACGCGCCGCGAAGTTCCTACAACTTCGGTGTGATCGAGGGCGGAACGTCCGTTAACTCGATCCCATCGAAGGCTACATTAAAGATTGATTTGCGGTCGGAAGAAGAGTCTGAGCTAGACCGGCTTGAAAGCGCGTTGCGCGATGCAATGCAGGCGGGCGTAAAAGAAGAAGTTTTAGCGACGCGCTCAGCCAGCGAGTCGCTCAAGCTGGACATTCGATCGCTCGGCACGCGCCCTGCGGGGAAGCTTCCGGACAATTCACCTTTGCTCGAAACGATTCGGGATGTGGACAGCTATCTCGGCAATTCTTCGCATCCCGAACGCAGCTCGACCGACGCAAACATTCCGCTCTCGCTAAACATACCAGCCATTTCGCTCGGAGGCGGAGGCCGTGGTGGCGGCTCGCACACTCTGGGTGAGTGGTATTCCCCGGCGGGCCGCGAGCTTGGCCTCCGGCGTCTCTTCCTGGCATCCGTCGCGCTTGCCGGCATACGGCCTTGAAATGCTTCGCCGCGTTTTTTGGAACTTTTCGCTCTTTTTGGGACTCCTCGCGGTTGGCGTCATCTCATTACACTCGATTCACGTAATAGCGCGGGCAGATCACTTGAAGCAAAATTCCGCTCAATCCGGCGCTCACGGCCCAGCCGACATCATCCTCACAAACGGCAGAATCTACACTGTTGACTCGAAGCATCCACGGGCGAATGCAATCGCGATTCGCGGGGACTGGATTATCGGTGTCGCAAGCACGGCAGACGACGCGAATTCTCGCGAATTCAAATCGCTCATCGGCCCCGAGACACGCGTCATCGATTTGCATGGCCAGTTTGCAATGCCTGGATTCAACGACGCTCACGTCCATCTGGCTTCGGCGGGTTTTGCGAAGCTTGAAATACACCTCAATGGCGTTCGTTCCCTGGCGGAGTTTCAGCAACGCGTCCGCGATCGCCTGAAAGATTACAAGCCCGGCGATTGGATCACCGGTCGCGGATGGGACCATACTCTATGGCCAGATAAGAAATTTCCTACACGACAAGACCTGGACGCCGTATCGGTGGCTTATCCGATGATTTTTGGGCGTGTGGACGGGCATGTAGCTGTCGCGAATACACTTGCTCTCAAGATTGCCGGCGTCACACGTTCCACCGCCGATCCCGTAGGCGGCCATATCGCCCGTGACGCTGCAACGGGGGAGCCGACGGGACTGCTCGAAGAAGACGCGGCGATGAACCTGGTGTATTCGCGCATCCCGCCCGTCACTCCGAAACAACGCCGGCGCGCTCTAGAGCTTGCATTGGATGAGGCTGCAAGTTTCGGCGTCACCTCCGTGCAAGACAACTCCGTGCAGAGCAAGGAGAAAGACAACAATTTCGGCTGGGAGAATTTTGCCACTCTCCAGCAGATGCGTGGGGAAGGGAAGTTGAGCGTCCGCGTCACCGAGTGGCTGCCTTTCGGGGCGCCGCTTGACCGCCTGGAAGAAATGCGCCGGGCGGGCGGAACAACGGACACTTGGCTTAAGACGGGCGCGCTCAAAGAGTATCTCGACGGTTCGCTAGGCTCGCGCACTGCTGCGATGCTTGCGCCCTATTCCGACGACCCGAGCACGTCCGGCATCCTGCGCGTGGCCCCTGCGCAACTCACGCAAATGGCCATCGAACGCGACCGTGTGGGTTTCCAAATTGCATTCCACGCCATCGGCGACCGCGCCAACCAGATTGCGCTCGACGTGTTCGCTGCGGTGCGCGCCGCCAATGGAGCGAGGGACCGCCGCGACCGCGTCGAGCATGCGCAAGTGATCGCCGCAGCAGACTTTGCGCGCTTCGCGGAACTTGGCGCGATCGCGTCGATGCAGCCGTCGCACTTGCTTGACGACGCGCGCTGGGCAAGCGACCGGCTTGGTCCTGTTCGCTCGCGCGGCGCCTACGCATGGCACACGATGGAAACGAATGGCGTGCGCCTCGCTTTCGGCACGGATTACCCCGTCGAGTCGATCAACCCTCTGCGTGGGCTTTACGCATGCATCACGCGCGAACTGCCCGAAGGAGGTCCGGTCGGCAACTCAGGAGACGGCCCGGTGGCAGGATGGCAACCGCAGGAGCGCCTGTCGATGGACCAGTGCATCCGTGCCTACACCGCGGGAGCGGCTTATGCAGAGTTTGAGGAGCAGCGCAAGGGAACCATCGCCTCCGGCATGCTCGCCGATATCGTCGTGTTTCCCGCCGACATCACACGCATCGCTCCGCGCGACTTGCTGAAGCTGCGCCCCGCGATGACGATCGTCTCCGGCCGTGTCGTTTACTCTACAGCAGACCAATAGCCCCGCTTACGCCGCAATTTTCCACAGTCGCGCTTGGACTTTCTTGACAGCCAAAGAAAACAGGCGGCCCCAAACTTGTAGGAATATTGAAATCCGAACTTGCATGTTCTGGAGACTGATTCCTAGCTATCCGAGCGCCCGTCCCGATGCGGATGCCCACTCGTGCTTTCTTCGTCCGTCTTGCCTCCCATGCGGTCGTTACATACACTCTATGTCGTCATGATGAGCAAACGCGTTCGCGCGGACTTGGCGCTGGGCTTTTGCGCGTTAATTTGGGGCGCAACGTTTGTGGCCGTGAAAGATGCCCTTAGTGACGTTTCCGTTTTCGTTTACATCGCTGTCCGTTTCGGGCTTTCCGCCGTGGTGATGGGAATCGTCTTCTGGAGATCTTTGCGCGATCTAAACGCGCGTACGATCTGGGCCGGCGTTCAGATTGGTTTCGTCATGCTGGGTGGCTACGTTTTTCAGACGATCGGGCTAAGGTTCACGACGCCCTCGAAGGCCGCATTCATCACCGGTTCTAGCGTCGTGATGGTGCCGCTGATTCTTGCCGCGTTTGGACGGCGCCGCCTCCATGCCTGGATTTGGGCGGGAGCATTCTCTGCGCTGGCTGGGCTTTACTTCCTCACGGTCCCACGAGAAGGATTCGGCGGATTGAATCGCGGCGACCCCATCGTTCTGTGCTGCGCCGTGATGTTTGCACTGCACATTATCTTCGTCAGCCGGTACGTCGAGCATCACTCAGTTGGCGCGCTCAGCTTCCTTCAGGTGGCGACGACGGCGATCCTTTCAACTCTCGCATTACCGCTGCTGGCTGCCACAGGATGGGAACCGCCCCGTTTCGTTTGGACTGGCAATCTGATTTTCGCGGTGCTCATCACGTCGATAGGTTCGACCGTGATCGGTTTTTCTTTCCAGGTTTGGGCGCAGCAATACACTTCCGCGACGCACACTGCCATCCTTATCAGCCTCGAACCAGTGTTCGCGGCGATCACGTCGTGGCTGCTGGCCCGCGAGCGCCTTGGAGCGCGAACGCTCTTCGGCGCCGCGTTGATTTTCGCGGGGATCCTGCTCGCTGAATTAAAAGGTCCTGCTCCTGCTGTGCCCGAATCCCCCGAGCCCGTGGTCCCCTCGGCTGAATGACATGTTGTAATGGCGCAGAGGCGCGCTAAGCTTGTGAGCGCGGCAGCTTTCTTGAGGGGAGATCGCATGACTCGCAATTCACCGTTGTCGGCTTTTCTCGTCCGGAACCGGCGTAACCAAGCCGTGCGAATCGCATGTGTTTTCGGCTTGGTGCTGTGTGTGCTCATTCCCACAAAGCGAAATCTAGCCCAATCCGCGGAAGCGGCCAAAGCGCAACCCTCCACGGTGCTGGCGGCACTGGACCACCGGCACACATTTAGCTTGGATGGCGAGTGGCACACGATCGTTGATCCGTATGGAAACGGTCTGTACGATTCCAATGGAAAAGTCCGAAGCACTGGCTTCGCAAGAAACCTTGCGCAAACCGATTCCACCGGCCCAATCGAATACAGCTTCGCGAAGTCTCCCACCCTTCGCGTTCCCGGAGACTGGAACACGCAACGCGAGTCGCTGATGTTCTACGAAGGGCCGCTCTGGTACGAGAGGGATTTCGAGTACCACAAAACCCCAGGCAAGCGCGTCTTCCTGCATATCGGAGCAGCGAACTATCGCTCCTATCTCTGGATCAATGGCAACGCCATCTGCGCACACGAAGGAGGTTTTACAGGATTCGATTGCGAAATCACGCAAGCCCTTCGAGTCGGAAACAACTTCGCCGTCATCGCTGTGGACAACACTAGGCTCGCGGATGGCGTGCCCACACTGAAGACAGACTGGTGGAATTATGGAGGCCTAACCCGTGAGGTCTCTCTCGTCGAAGTTCCAGACCGCTACATCGACGAGTTCGATCTTCATTTGAAGCGGGGAACGACAGATGAAATCGAAGGCTGGGTACATGTTGTTGGCGCCGCCGCCGGATCAGACATCCAGGTCACCCTTGAAAAGGAAGGGCAGACCACGACCGTTACGGGCAAAACGGAAGCCGATGGGATAGCCCAGGTTCATCTTCTAGATGGCAAGCTGCAGCTTTGGGCGCCGGAGCACCCTGTGCTTTATCACGTGACCCTGACGGCAGGAGAAGACACGCTGGAAGACGAGATTGGATTCCGCACCATCGAAGCGCGCGGAGCTGAAATACTTCTGAACGGCCAGCCGATTTTCCTTAAAGGAATCAGTGTGCACGCCGAGGCCCCGTATCGCACAGGCCGGGCGTTCAGCGAAGAAGACGTCGAAACACTGCTCGGCTGGGTCCATGAATTGGGTGGAAATTATGTCCGCTTGGCACACTATCCGCACAGCGAGAGGATGACGCGGCTTGCAGACCGCATGGGTATCCTGGTGTGGTCGGAAATACCCGTTTACTGGGCATGTCACTTCGAGGATCCCGTCGTGCTGAGCAAAGCGCAATCGCAATTGTCGGAAATGATTCGCCGCGACCGCGACAAAGCGTCCGTGATTTTGTGGTCGGTCGCCAATGAAACGCCTGTCACGCCCAGCCGCACAGCGTTTCTAGCAGCCTTGGTGCGCGACGTACACAAACTGGACCCGAACCGTCTCGTCACGGCAGCACTACTAATTCGCACGGAGGGAAACACCAAGATTGTCGACGATCCGCTCGGTGACGTCCTGGACGTGCTTGGAACCAATGAATACATCGGTTGGTATGAACATACGGCCGCCGACGCAGATCACACAATGTGGGATATTCGCTATCGAAAGCCGCTCATCATGAGTGAGTTCGGAGGAGGCGCAAGAGCCGGTTTGCATGGAGATGCCTCGACTCGATGGACGGAAGAATTTCAGGCAAATATCTACGAACATCAGTTGGTCATGCTGAATCAGATACCACAATTGCGCGGGATGTCGCCGTGGATACTGATGGATTTCCGCTCGCCACTGCGGTTGCTGCCGGGAATTCAGGACTATTTCAATCGCAAGGGGCTTGTTTCAGAGGATGGTCAAAAGAAAAAAGCCTTCTACGTATTGCAAAAGGCCTATAAGGAAAACACCATCGGACACGCACAGTAGTAAGTGGAGAAGTGAAGCACTTGTGCGCAGACGTCCTGTAACGCGACTCGCACTTGATTTTGACCTCTTGCGCCTGGTGATATGTCCAGAACTCGCCTTTGGATTCCCAGAATATGGTTGAACAAAGCGTTTCTGGACCAGGAAGCCAGTCGACCTTCCGCGCCTATTTCTTCTTGCGATACTCGTTCATCGCCGCTTCAAAGCGGTCCATGGTTGGTTGCATCTGCTCTGGATCGCGAATGCAATTCAGGAATACTGCGAGGGGATCGATATCCTTCGAGCCTCCGATATACCGGAAGGTTGCGGGCAGTGGTGGTCCACCGGGCTGGCCTGCTGCAGGAATAATTTCGGGAAGCTGGATCGCATACATGCTGCCGCTGGCGAGAACTTGGTGCGGATACTGCATGAGCCAAATACAGTTTCCGGCATCCATCATGTAGTTGGCGGAGACCACAGCCCATTGACCGCCGTCGTTCGGGGCAGCTTGCTGGCAATTCCAACGCGTGGCTTGGGGGACGTAAGCTGCAGGCTCCACGACTCCATATTCATCGAGCAGGACTTGTTTCAAACCGTGTTGGCGCACAAAGCCCTCAACTTGTGGGAGAGCTTGGTTCCAGTCGAGGTTTGAGTCGTTGACCAAAACGTAGCCCGGTCGTCCCATGCCTAGAATGTTCAGATAAGGGAAATAGTTCGGGTAAATGTGAATTGCCGTAACGATGGAGGCCAGGACGAGAGCGATTGTTAGCCAGTTTCCCGCGCGCGCTAGTTGCGGCCGGGAATCGCGCAGGAGTTCCAGCATTCGTGGGAGTGGGGCGAGCAGCAAGACAACAAGCGCCAGCGCGATCGAGAAGTGTCGGATGCTGATGTCCAATCGGTTGAGCATGCATGCCCCGACAAAAATCACCACGGATACCCAGACGCTTCGCCAGTTCAATTTCATTTCGGCGGGTATCGCCGATTGGGCAGTTGAACGGCGCTTCACGAGCAAGGCCGCTTCAGTGGCAAGAAGAAGCAACAAAAGAAGCGTCAACTGGGACTTCAAGAGGAAAAGCACGGGGAAGTAGAACCAGACTCCATGCGAATAAGCATGGCCGAGGATGAAAGTTGGCCGGCTCCCCGCACTCAAGGCAAAGAAAATCAGGCCACGCAGGTAGAGCCACGGCGGCATGAGCAGTCGAAGCAGGACGGGCGAGGTAGGAAAACGCGGGATGATCTGGAATGAATCCGTCGGTTGGTTCCAGGAAAGGACGAGATAAGCAATGTAAACGAAAAATGCGGCACAAAGAGTTCCTTTTGCAACGTTGTACCATCCCCGTCGGCGCCAGTGGCGCAATTCGGTTTTTTCAACCGGCTGCTCCGGCAGAGGCTTGAATCGCAAACTCAACGCAAAGGCGATGAACACGAAAAACAGTAGTCCCGATGAAAATTTCGAGAGCAAAGCACCGGCCAGCGCCAGACCAAACTTCACAACTGTTCCCAGCGTGGGAGAACGCCACATATTCGGGAGTTGCCAAACCGTCAGCAGCCAGAACAGCGAGACGGCAATGTCTGTAATCACAAGCGGGCCAAATGCAATGAAGGCCGGCGTGGTCACAAACGCAGAGAGACACAGCAAGCCTCCCCAGGCGCTGCCCAGGCGCGAGCCACAAATGTAAAGAGTGAGCCCTAATAACAAGGTCACCAGCAACATGGGAACTCTCGCCCAAAACACGGTGGAGTAAGGATCATTCCACTTCATGAGGAACCAGTGTCCAAATACCCACTCGCCCAAAAACTGGTGGAATATCTTGGCGCAGAATGTCCAGGAGATATGGGAGTAATCAGCATGAGCTCCACGCAGAGCCAGCGGCACTGCAGCCACTGCTTTCGCCAACGGGGGATGCTCCTCGTTCATTCGCAGATCTAGTTTTTGGAGATAGCTCACGCCCGCGCCGATGTGCGCGATTTCATCAAAGGTCACGGACTCATGTCTTGCTGCCCCTCCCGCGAGCAACGCCATTAGGGCAAGAAGCAGGAACGCGGCAAAGCAGAAGAAAGGTCGTCCAAGTGATTTCAATTTCGTTTTCCTCGCGCGATGAAGTGAGTAGGCCCCGGCCATTCCAACACTGCCTTCACCCGAAACGGGCCTACCAATATTCTTGGTTGGCCAAAATCCCACACTTTGAAAACGGCTGCAAGGGCAAAAAAGTTTCACCTCGCTCGTTTCTGGACTGTTTCGGGTCGGGTTGTGCGGCACCTTTTCGTTTCTGGTATAAGCTATAGGTGAACGTAAGCGAGGTGTCTTCGATGCGAGCTTTTTCCAGATTAATAGCAGTGATAACGGTATTCTCCATGCCGCTTCTGGCACAACAAACCGCGCCCCCCTACAAGGATCCGCACCTTTCTATTGAGGACCGAGTTGCCGATCTCCTCTCCCGCATGACGCTGGAAGAAAAAGTGGCTCAAATCTCGGGTGGAGGCGAAGAAAATGCAGGGCTGATCGACAACAGCGGGAAACTGCCTTACAAGACCGCCAAAGAGGCGTTCAAAGAGCTTTACAGCGATGAGAGCAAGATCGGGCCTGGCGAACGTGCCCTCATCCACAACGCGCTCCAGCGCTATCAAATGGAAAAAACCACACTCGGCATTCCTCTTATCTTCTATGGGGAGGGGCTGCACGGATACATGGCCTATGGCAGCACGAGCTTCCCACAGGCGCTGGGGCTGGCGAGCACGTGGGACCCCGTTTTGGTGAAGCAGGTTTTCACTGCTGTGGGCGATGAAATGGGCGCTTCGGGGGAGGAACAGGCATTCACCCCGGTGCTGGATCTGGCGCGCGATCCTCGGTGGGGTCGGACGGAAGAAACGTATGGCGAGGATCCCTATCTTGGGTCGCGAATGGGCGTGGCGGCAGTCAAAGGACTTCAGGGTGATGCGTTTTTCATCGACCGTCACCATGTGATGGCGACGGCGAAGCACTTCACGGCACACGGCCAGCCAGAGAGCGGAACAAACACGGCGCCGGCAAATTTTTCGGAACGAGAACTTCGAGAGTTCTACCTCTTTGCATTTGAGGCGGCAATTCGAGAGGGGCGCGCGGGAAGCGTGATGGCCTCTTACAACGAGATCGATGGCATTCCTTCGCACGTGAATCATTGGCTTCTCGGGAGAGTGTTGCGCGAAGAGTGGGGTTTTCGCGGCTACGTGACATCGGACGGCGAAGGGTTACAGATGCTGTACCAGGTACATGGTGTGGCGACGGACGCCGCGGAAGCAGCAAGGAAAGCGCTCGCTGCCGGCGTTGATTACGACTTATCCGATGGCTCCGTTTACAGGACGTTGATTCAACAAGTGAGAGAGGGCGAAGTCCCGGTCTCTGAAGTGGATCGAGCTGCCGGGCGGGTGCTGGCGGCCAAATTCCGGCTGGGATTATTTGAGAACCCCTATGTGGACCCTAGTTACGCTGAGAAGATTACCAACAGCGCCGAACACCAGAAACTTGCTGAAAAGACCGCGGAAGAAGCGATTGTGCTCCTGAAGAACGATGGCGCGCTGCTGCCGCTTGACATGAAGAAGTTGAAAACGATAGCGGTGATAGGCCCGGATGCAGCGGACGTTCATATTGGCGGGTACGCGAAGGATCCAGGGCGTGGAGTGAGCGTGCTGGACGGCATTCGTGCGCGCGCAGGATCAAGCGCGAATGTGCTCTATGCGGAAGGCTGCAAAATCACGGCTGGAAAACAGGGGTGGGCTGGATGGTTCGAAATGAATTCGAAACTTGCGGACCCCAAGGACCAGCAAGCGAGCATTCGCGCTGCCGTGGAAACGGCGAAGAAGGCAGATGTTGCGATTGTTGTAGTTGGAGAGACCGAGGCCACGAACCGTGAGGCGTGGTCAGAGGAGCATCTAGGCGACCGCGACTCCCTGGATTTGCTAGGCGCGCAGGATCAGTTGATTCAATCGATTGTGGAGACCGGCGTGCCCACAGTGGTGGTGCTGGTCAATGGCCGGCCACTTTCGATCAACTATGTTGCCGAACATGTGCCGGCAATTGTTGAGACCTGGTACGCAGGGCAGGAAGGCGGGACGGCGTTGGCGCGAATCTTGTTTGGCGATGTGAATCCGAGCGGGAAATTGCCGATCAGCTTCCCGCGGTCCGTGGGCCAGTTGCCGGATTTCTACAATCACAAGCCATCGCGCAACCGCAGCTATCTTTTCACTTCTCGCGCGCCGCTTTTCCCTTTTGGGCATGGCCTGAGTTACACGATCTTCAAATTAGACAACTTGAGCGTTCAGCCTGCAAAGATCGCCCCAAGTGCGAATGCAACGGTGAGGGTGGATGTGACGAACACAGGTAATCGTGAAGGAGATGAGGTGCCGCAGCTTTATATCCACCAGAAGATCAGTTCAGTCACGCGCCCCGTTCTTGCATTGCGTGGGTTCCAAAGAGTTCATCTTCGCCCTGGCGAGAAGACGACGGTAAGCTTTATGCTCACACCGGAAAGCTTGGCCCTGTGGAATGAGGAAATGAAGTTCGTGGTTGAACCGGGGGTATTCGACATTTTGGTGGGAACAAGCTCGTCGAACACGCAGGCAACACAACTAGAGGTGGCCGCCAAATGAGAAAGCCGGCCCCCCTTGCGCATGGCGTGGGGGAGTGGTGTGCCAGGGAGCCCCTCAGAAAAATAAACTTTCGACAACTCTGGTCTATAATAGATTGTACGGAAACATGAAAAGCTCGGGGGAAAATGCTGCTCCGAATGTCTGAAAGGTTCACAAAAATTAGTGCGCGAGCAACCGTGACGGCTCTCCTGACATTTGTGTCCTTGTTTTTTTCTTTGCCGCTCCTCGCTCAGCAAGCGGGGCCAATGCCTGCCGCTCCACCGCAAGAAAGCATTCCAGCAAGTCCCCCGCGAGCGACCCCCCCGCAGCCGGCAGCGCAGACGCCGGCAACGCCTCCGGATTCCAAACAATCCGCGTCCGGCATATCGAAGGAACCGCCCGCTCTCCCGGTGGACCAAATCATTCAGAAGTTTGCGGAGCGCGAAGCCGAGTTCAGAGAGGAGCGCGATAATTTTACCTACGTCCAAGATTTCGTCATACAGACAATTGACGCCGATGGGAGACCGGACGGCGAATACCGAATGACGAGCGACGTCACCTTCACGCCCGCGGGCAAGCGCTATGAAAAGATCACCTATGCCCCTCCTTCAACGCTCGAGCGCATAACGCTTTCCGAACAGGATCTTGACGATCTGAAGAATGTTCAGCCCTTCGTCCTCACCACCCAGGAAGTGTCCAAGTACGACATCACGTACGTGGGCAAAGAAAAACTGGACGAGATCGGCACCTATGTGTTCGACGTCGGACCAAAAAAGATCGAGAAAAATCAGCGCTACTTTCAGGGACGCATCTGGGTCGATGACAAGGACTTGGAGATCGTCAAGACCTACGGGAAAGCCGTGCCCGACATTCGCAAGGGCAATAATGAAAATGTATTTCCCCTTTTTGAGACCTATCGCGAAAATATTGAGAGCCACTATTGGTTCCCGACCTACACGCACGCCGACGACGTACTGCACTTTCGTTCAGGTGGTGTTCACATCCTCATGACAGTTCATTATTCCGACTACAAGCGTTTCAGGGTATCGATCCGTCTGCTGAATACTGAACCAATTGAACAGCCACATCCCTAAAAGGCGGATTTGCCGTAATACTGTGAAGCCGGGAGGCTTTCCAGACGACCGAGTGGTCGCAATCAGTCTTCGCAAGAGGCAACTAAAGTCCGAAGAACCACATCATCAACAAATGCATGTTAATCACTGCTGTGATATTGGAGTCGAGAACAAACTTGAAAGTGCGGTCCACTTCAATTCTTCCTTTTTTGGGATTCCTGATTGCTGTATCCCTCATGAGTCCGAAGTACCTGAATGCGCAGGCGCCGCCCGGCCCGCTTGCCCCAGCTCAATCACAAGAGGAATCGCCAGCGCAGCCTCCCCAGGCTGCCGCCAAACCTAAACAGCCGCAGGTTCCACCGAGGACGACTCTTGCCGGACCTTGGAAGCTGAATCGCGATGAAAGCGATGATCCCCAGCAGAGAGTTCGAGCTGCGGAAGGCTCAGGCAACGGCAACGCTGGCGGCCACCAAGGAGGCGGCAACCCGGGCGGTTATCCTGGAGGATATCCTGGCAGGGGCCCTGGTGGGGGTTATCCCTACCCAGGGGGAGGGGGTGGAGGACCCTACGGGGGGAGACGAAGCACCGGGCAGGATATCGAAGACAACCCCAAAATGCAGCCGCTGATTCAGCCTTCGGAGTATTTAAGTATCGAACTGAAAAACCCTGAAGTCGATGTGACGGATGACCAATCCCATAAATTGATCTTGTACACGGATGGACGCCAGTTGCAGAAATCCACGGACAACAACCATCAAGAGGTCGCGGCGCATTGGAATGGAAGCCAGCTTGTGACGGATGAAAAAAGCCCGCTAGGCGGAAAAATGAGCCGAACGTTCGAGTTGTCCCAAGATGGTCGGAAGTTTTACGAAACTCTGCGCATCGACAACGGTCGATCTAAATCGCCGCTCGTCATACAATATGCGTACGACGTCGCGACCTCGGACATGCAGACCGGCCAGGAGTCCGATCCGAACCGACCAGTGCTCAAGAGACTTCCTGACGGCAGCGGCAACTCACCGCAATGACAGCAGCAAAGAATCAGAGTCACTCGTAAACCTGACCCCAGCCTCTTGACACTATTCTCTATCCAGTGATTTAACCTAGCTGACTAACCGAAGTTCGTCACCAACACTGAGATTTTGACATTGTGTTCTCTTTTTTCTTTTGGAAGTACTTTGTTTTCAGTTTGTGTCGATTGAAAACGCGATGTAGTGCAGACCAACCCACTTGAACTGC
>Ga0371490_1000214_pt1 | contig 49556 bp, 43 predicted proteins | sample MB2SIPfraction_FD_207959 | JGI IMG/M metagenome (GOLD analysis project Ga0371490, IMG submission 207959) | Lab enriched peat soil microbial communities from McLean, Ithaca, NY, United States - MB28FN SIP fraction | ecosystem: Environmental > Terrestrial > Soil > Wetlands > Peat | place: USA... | reverse complement strand
ATGCGCGTGCCCACGTTGATAAAGCGCAATCCCACCACCTGCGCGTGATGGCACACCTGCACCACCGCGGCCAGGCGCAGGGGCAGCCCGTCGCCGATGAACTGCACCTCCACGTGCAGTCCGCAGGCGAGCCCGTGGGGCTGCTCGAAATAGAGCCGGCAGCCGCTCTGGCTCAGGTCGATCATGATGCAATCCACGCGCCGGCCTTCGTCCACCAGCGTAAGCCGGGTGTAGGTTTCCACGTCGAAGCGCGGGCAGACACGGCGTTCGATGCCATCGGGCGGGCCATCGTGGCGCACACGGCGTCCGGCCGGCTGTTCGGCTACCGGCTGCTCGGCCGCCGGCGGCTTTGCCTCGGCTTCCGCCGGCTCTTCCACTGGCGCGGGCGCCGAGGGGGTGCGCTCGGGTTTGCCGGCTTCAATCAGTCCCGCCTCCTGGAGCCGCTCGTTCAAGCCGGCAACCGTCTTGCGGGCCACGGAGTCAAAGTCGATGCGGAAGCTCTGATCGGCCAGACTGCGCTGGGCAGTGCCCGACAACGTGTAGCGCGTAGCCTCAAAGCGGAAGGAGACTTCAATATAAACGCATTTGCACAGGTAGAACTGACTTTCGGGGCGAAGAATGGCATAGGTCATCGTCATGTCCACGGCCTGGCCGCGCATGGTCAGATCCAGCTCGTCGATCGCAATCAGCACCGGCCGGCGCGTCATCCGCGCCAGCGCAGGGTTGTCGGACTCGACGATCCATATGGGCACCAACGTCTGCTTCATCGACTGTGGCACCAGCAAGGCCATTTGTTTCTGCCTCGTCCCTCTTCGTGACGGAGAAATTCTACTCGTATTCTTCGGCAAGAATTGAAATTCCGTTAATATCCGCCCTCGGTCAGCTCCGCCAACTCTCTTAACAGGCTATCCAGCCGCTCGACCATCCGCTCGCTGTTGCGAACAAAGCGCAGACCGGCTGAAAACTCATTGGTACGAACCTGCACCACCGCCGCCAGGCGCAGGGGAAAGCCGTTTTCGGTGAACTGGACTTCCACCATCGTCCCCGGTTTGATCCCGCTGGGTTCTTCAAAATAGAGTCGGCATCCGGAGCGGCTTATATCCACCATCCGACACTCCACGGCCCGGGCATCGCGCACTAGGGTAACATGAGCGCCCGTGTCCATGTCATAGCGGTGGTTGCAGCGCCGCTCGTTGCCGCCCGGCGGCGGCGAATGCCGGACACGGCGCGCCAGTTGCCGCGGCGTAAGCTGTTGCCCGTGCTCCTGCTCCGGTGTCGGCAGCCCGGCCACGGCGGTCCGGGGCGGTTCGCGGCTGGGATCCAGAAGGCCCAGCGCCCCCAGCTGCTTGCTCAGGTCGCCCATCAACTTGCGCGCCACACTGTCGAAATCGAAAACAAAGCTGTGATCGGGCAGGCTCGGAGCCGCCTGGCCGGAGAGCGTGTACACCGTATCCAGATAACGGAAGCGGATCTCCACATACACGCAGCCGCAGAGAAAGAAGGACCGGTCCGGCATCACCCGCGCATGGGTCAGGCTGAGTTCCTTCAGCTCGCCGCTCAGCGAGACGCCCAGCTCGTCGATGTCCACGTTCACCGGGCGTTTGGCCATTTTGGCCAGCGCGGGATTGTCGGTGTCGAGCAACCACAAAGGCACAAGGTTGCACGCTTTGCGTTCTTCATCCGGTCTCAGCATCAGAATCTTTCACCTCTCAACACAAAAAAGGTGAAGGAAGCAGCGGCTGGGGGAACTGCATCCGACAGAGTAATTATCGGCATGCGGAACGAAATATTAACAAGGTAAAAACAACTTTGTATGCACACGTGAAATAGTGTCCGCCGCAGAACAGTTTCTTAGAGGTTTTGGGGGTTTGCCTCACTATATGAAGCGCGTCCTGCAATCCACGATATGGTAACGTGGACATCCTCCGATCCGTACGGAAACGGGACGAGGACGCGCTTTCTCATCGGGCTCTGTTCTGGCCCTTGACCAGGGGATTTCCATAGGAGCACGCTCGATGTGCGCAGCGGGCATCCGAGCAACCGCAAGTGAGCGCAGCACATGCGGCATTCCTCGGCCATGCGGGCGGCCAATGCTGCATGCCTCGGCAGTTCGAGCGGACAACGCTGCATCCGCACACACTGATCGGTCTGCTTCTACTGCGGTTTGCCGGCCCGGGCTGGTTTGGCCTGGCTGCGCTGCTGGCGGGTCTCCGCGCCCACCTCCAGTGCTTCGCCCAACCCCAGCGGTAGCTCCGGCTGTTGCGCCTTCTGGCTCTCGTAGGCGCGTACGATCCTTTGCACCAGCTGATGGCGCACCACATCGCCGTCTTCAAAGTGGCAGAAGTGAATGCCTTCCACCCCGTCCAGCACGTTGATGGCATCCACCAGGCCGGACTTGCCCGGGTTGGGCAGGTCGATCTGGGTGATGTCGCCGGTGATGACGGCTTTGGAGTTGTTGCCCAGACGGGTCAGGAACATCTTCATCTGCTCGATGGTGGTGTTCTGCGCCTCGTCCATGATGATGAAGGCGTCGTTGAGGGTGCGGCCGCGCATAAAGGCCAGCGGAGCCACCTCGATCATGTTCTTCTCCAGCATCTTGTCTACCCGCTCCGGTTCCAGCAGGTCGTAGAGCGCGTCGTAGAGTGGGCGCAGGTAGGGGTCCACCTTTTCCTGCAGCGTGCCGGGCAAAAATCCCAGCCGTTCGCCGGCTTCCACCGCGGGGCGCACCAGAACAATGCGGCTGATCTTTTTGGCGTTCATGGCGCTGACGGCCATGGCCACCGCCAGATAGGTTTTGCCGGTGCCGGCCGGCCCCACGCCGAAGACCATATCGTTCTGCTCAATGGCTTCCAGATAGCGGCGCTGGTTCACCGAGCGCGGCTGCACCACCCGCTTGATGCCGGCCGAACGCTGCTTGCCGCTATCGGCCAGCCCCTTCAGGGTGGTAGCGGCGTCGGTCACCACCAGTCGCAGTATGCCGTTCAGTTCCGCGCTGTGCAGGTGGATGCCCAGCCGGCGCAGCGCTTCGAAGTCTTCAAAAATCTGGCGCACACGTTCCACGCCCTGCTGGGTGCCTTCAACATGCACGGCGTCGGAGCGCAGATCGATGCGCACGCCGAGCGCGTCTTCCATCAGTTGCAGGTTCTCATCGCGGGTCCCGAACAGGGGCTCCAAATGGGGCGTGATCTCCAGCGCAATTTTCAAAGTTTTCCTTTGCCTCCGGGTGGATGGAAACGGGTTTCGGGCGCGCGCAGGCTTTGAGCAGGCCGGAGCCGGCGCGGGAACAACCACATTGAGCAGGATGCGGCGGAGAAAACTCTCCGCAGCCTTGGAAGGTGTATGGCATGGACATGGAATAGAGTGCGAGCGGCTTCGGAGAGCAAGCTGGCGCTCGCATCGCTGAGGCTGAGGGTCGGGTTGGCAGAGATAACCAAATCCGGTTCTGGGGTGAGAGTAGCGCGACCGGGAGCTGGCGTCAATCTACCTGAAAAAAAATTAACCTGCACGGAGACCCTCGGCGTATACCCCCTGCCTGCCGCATCGTGCTGGTTTGCCTTGCTTTGCGCCTTGACCGGAACGATTGCGCCGGTGTACAAAGCTTGCAACTACCCGCACAGATGCCGAACGCACGGAAAATCGCCGCCCTGCTGGCTGTTCCCTGTCTGGCTTTGGTTTATGGGATCCTTGTCGATCCGGAAACCGGCCGCCACGGAATCCCGTGTCTTTGGAAGACACTGTTCGGCGTCACTTGCCCTGGCTGTGGACTCACTCGCGCCTGGGCCTTCCTGTTGCGCGGCCGGTGGCATGAAGCTGCGCGGATGAACTGGTTGATCTTTCCGCTCATCGTGGTCTACGCATTGCATGTGGTCCATACGCTGGTTCGATCGACTCAAAACCCTCGCCTCTATCCCAAAGGAGAAGTCCATGGCTGAATTGGGTATTGCCGAACTAGCCCAGATGACCCAGGGGCTGGACGAAAACAAGAAGCTGATTTTCAACCAGCAGTATCAATCGGAAAAGAAGGACTCCGGTATTACGATCATTCTGGCTTTGTTCTGTTTCGATCGTTTCTGGCTGGGCGATATCGGCATGGGCGTTCTGAAGTACCTGAGCGGCGGCGGCTGCGGTATCTGGTGGCTGATCGACCTGTTCACGGCCAAGAACCGCACCGACGATTACAACCGCAACAAGGCGATGGAGATCTTGGCCGCTGTCCGCATGATGTAGAGGAGTGCTGACCTGCAAGTTGTTGACCGCGCGGGGCTGCTGGCCCCGCTGTGGTTGTCTGTGGCCCCGCCCCGATTGACCCCGCCCCGGAATTCCCTTAAACTAGAAGACTGCGAGGGATGCGGCTCGAGTTGCATTCCGACTCCGCATCACTTTCCCTGAAAACAGGGCAGATTGAAGGAAGAATCATGGCAAACCATGTATCGGCGCTCAAGCGCGCCCGCCAGACCGTTACCCGCACCGAGGTGAACCGCGCCAACCGCAGCCGGATGCGCACCAGCCTGCGCGCCATGCGTGAGGCACTGGCCACTGGCGACGCCGCGGCCGCCCAGACCCAGTACCGCGCCACCGTTTCGGTGCTCGACAAGAGCGTCCAGAAGGGCGTGCTGCACGACAACACCGCTTCCCGCTACAAGAGCCGCTTGAATACCCGCCTGAAGGCTCTGGCCGTCAAGTAAGCTCACCCCACAACCTGTTTCGCAGCGCCAAACGGCCGGGATCGCTCCCGGCCGCGCGTGTGTTTGTGGGTGCTTTTACGAGGCTTTTTCCAGCAGCTTGACGGCCTGTGTGCGCAGCTCCCGCTCGGCGCGCGCCCAGTCCTCATGATGGTGGCCGTGCTGGCATCCCCGCTGCTGCCAGTAGTGGTAAGCCAGCCGGGCAATCTGCTCATGGATGACGGTCGCGCTCCTGGCCGCCGGCATCATCACCACCCCGGCGCTCTTCACCAGCACCGGCTTGGCTGCAGCCTTGGGAGCCTTTGGAGCAGTGGGCTTCTTTGCAGGTGTCTTTTGGGTTGCAGGCTTGGCTGCAGCTTCCGCTTTGGGCTTGGTTGCTGCCTTGGGCCTGCGTGCGGATTTGGTCTTGCCGGTTGCGGAGTTCTCTACCGCAGTTTTCGTGGTGCGACGCACCACACGGGACTTGCTGATGCTTTCTGCCATCGGATCATCCTCCCGGTAAGTTCGGGGCCGGATGCTAACAGCCCCGTATTTTGAAGGTAACCCAACACGGTTGGCCAGTGATTTATTAAAAAATGCGCGGAACCTAGAAAGAAACTTGAATGCAAATCCAACCAACAGAGGTTTTCCGGAGTTGGACAGGTGCGGAGAAGAGCGTGCGCCTCCCCGTTCCCGGGAAAAAGTTCCGCAGGGGCTGAAGACATAATTTTTATTTTGTGATATTTGCGGCACGACTGAAGTTGTGCCCTGACACCAAGCTCGGCCCGCGGAATTTTTTTGCAGCCGGAATATGCCCTGGTTGCCTGCTATCCCAGCCGTTCAAAGATGGCTGCGGCGCCCATGCCGGAGCCGATGCACATCGTCACCAGCCCGTAGCGGGCCTGGCTGCGCTGCATCTCCGCCATCAGCGTGGCCGTCAGCTTGGCCCCGGTTGCCCCCAGCGGATGGCCCAGCGCAATGGCGCCGCCATTCACGTTGGTCTTGGCGGGGTCGAATTCCAGGGTGCGCATCACGGCCAGAGCCTGGGCGGCAAAAGCCTCGTTCATCTCGATCCGGTCGATGTCGGCGAGCGTCAATCCAGCCTGGCGGAGAGCCTTGGGAACCGCGGTCACCGGGCCAATGCCCATCTCTTCCGGCAGGCAGCCGGTCACGGCGTAACTCACCAGTCGGGCCAGCGGCCGCACACCCAGTTCCCGCGCGAACTCCGCGTCCAGCAACAGGCAGGCGGCAGCGCCGTCGGAGGTGGGCGAGGCGTTGCCGGCCGTCACCGTACCGCCGGCGTGGAAGGCAGGCTTGAGCCGCGCCAGGGCCTCGACGGTGGTATCGGCGCGAGGGCCCTCGTCGCGGCTCACCACCCCCTCAGCGTTCTCGATTTTGCCGCGACGCGGGCTATGCTTTGCGGACTGCACCAAAACTGGTGCAATCTCCGCATCGAACCGGCCCGCCGCCTGCGCCGCCACCGCCCGCTGATGGCTGATCAAAGCGTAGGCGTCCTGGTCATCGCGGCGGATGCCGAATTTGGACGCTACTCGCTCCGCCGTCAGGCCCATGCTCATGTAGGCCTCCGGATAGTTGGCCACAAAATGGGGGTTGGGGCTGGGCTTGAGTCCGCCGATGGGGATCATGCTCATGGATTCGGTCCCGCCGGCCAGCACCGCGCGTGCGCGGCCCGCGGCAATGCGGTCTGCGGCCAGGGCAACAGCTTCCAGTCCCGACGCACAGAAGCGGTTCACCGTCACGCCCGGCACATCCACCGGCAAACCGGCGCGCAACGCCGCCCAACGAGCCACATTCCAGCCCTGCTCGCCCTCGGGATGCGCGCAACCCAGGATCACATCGTCGATCGAATGCTTTTCTATCTGCGGAATCCGCTCCAGGGCTGCGCTCAGAGCAATTGCGGCCAGGTCGTCGGGGCGCACGGTGCTCAATGCGCCTTTGGGGGCACGGCCTACGGGGGTACGTACCGCGCTCACCAGAACTGCTTCCGCCATTCGCTCGCTCCTTGGTCAGGGGAAAAACTGCGCGGGACCCAGATCCCGTTGCAGGTCCCATTTTTTGATTGTATGGGTCCGAAAAGGCGCGTGCCGCCGGACCCTCTTTCTGCTACTCAGGAAGCGCCAGAACGGTCCAGGCGCCGTGATTGAAGAAGTGATAGATGGTCTTGCGCTCAATGGAGCTGTCGGCGAGAGCGTCGTGATCCAGCCGCGCGGGCCGCGGCTCCAGACCGGCCTGGGCCTGATGCACCTGTTCGGGCGTGGCCGGGTCAATGCCCCAGTCAAAGCCCATGGTGTTGCCCAGACCGGTCTGTCGCAGCCGCTCGGTCTCCGGCGCGCGGGCCAGCAGAACGGGTTCTCCGCCGCTGGCCAGAAAGACCAGCAGCGCGACGTTGCCATCCACGGAGCAGAGCACGGCCCAATCCTGGCTGCCGGGCTGCTCCAGGCTGGCCCGCACCACATTCTCCGGGCGGTGCGCCTCCCAGGTTTGCGGAATCATGCAGCCACGCCGCAGCAGTTCGGCAGCGACACGGGCAGGCAGCTCCGGAAAGGAGCTAATGGGCAGATGGCGCACCACAAACTCGCGCGTCTGGCCGGCCACCACCAGTTGGCCGGTGCGCGTCAGCGGAACCTGGGCCGGAACCTGCGCACAGGCCACCACAACGGCCAGCGCCGCTACACATCCCGCCACTGCCCGCACTGCTTTCATGACCAAGTCTCTGACTGCATGAAGAAGTTCATTGAGTTCGTGCTTTCCCTGGTCTCAAAATCGAGACCAGGGGCACCCCATCATGGTACGAATCATGGTACAAATTCAAGCGGTCAAAGACCTAGTTCCTCAACGGCTTTCCGGTCTTCAGCGTATACCCAATCCGCTCCTGCGTCTTACGTTCGCCGCACAAGGAGAGGAAGGCTTCCAGTTCCAGGTCGAGCACCTGTTGCTCAGTCACCGGCTCGCCGGGGGTTACGCGGCCGCCGCAGAGCACCTGGGCAGCTTGGCAGGCCACCTTCTGGTCGTGCTGGCTGGCGTAGCCGGCCTCGCGCATCAGCCCCACGCCCATCTCCAGCGCCGCCAGTGCCGAGGTGCCCGGCGCGGAGATGGTGCGCGGCTGCGGTGGGACATAACCGCTCTCCGCCAGCAGCAAGGCCGCGCGTTTGGCGTCTTCGAGCAGCCGTTCGCGGTTCATGGTGATCGCGTCCCCCTGGTCGAGGAACCAGAGCGTGCGCGCCTCCACTGCAGAGGTAGAGACCTTGGCCAGCGCAATGGCCTCAAAGGCGCGGCGCAGCGCGGCCTGCAACTCCGAGGAACGCGCAAAGAGGGCGGCTGACTCGCGCGATGCCAGTTCACTTATATCTCTGGCGCTTTCGGCAATGGCGGCGGCGCGATCCACGGCGCGCAGCAGCATCTCCTTGGTGCCGCCGCCGGCGGGGATCAGACCCACGCCCGCTTCCACCAGCCCCATGTAAGTTTCAACGTGCGCCTGACGCCGCGCCGCATGCAGGGTGATCTCCGCGCCGCCGCCCAGGGTGAGTCCGAAGGGCGCCACGACCACCGGGCGCGGGCAAAACTTGATGGCCGCAGTCATGCGCTGGAAGCCGGCGATCACGACGCGCAGCTCCTCCCACTCGCCCTCCTGCGCCAGCAGGAGCAGTTGCAGAAGGTTCGCGCCCACGGAGAAGTTGTCGCGGTCGCCGCTGATCACAAAGCCGGCAAAGTCGCGCACCGCGGAGGAGTCCGGCGCCAGCGTGCTGGTGACCATGCCCAGCACATCGGCGCCGATGGCGTTCTTCATGGAGTGCAGCTCGATGGCCGCAATGCCCTGGCCCACATCCACCAGCGAGGCGCCGGCGTTGGAGCGCAGCGTGCCGTGCGAGCGCTTGTAACTGGCCACGCACGCATGGCCCGGTGGTTCGACAAGGGCTGTGAATTGATGGGTGCGCGGATTGAAGCAGGCCGCACCCCGATACCAGCTGCTGTGCCCGGCCGCCAGCAGCGCTTGCGCGCGCGGACTCACCGGCAGGTTCATGGCCCGCAGTTGCTCCACCGAGCGCGCGACGCCGGCCGCATCCCACAGCTCAAAGGGACCCAGCTCCCAGTTGAAGCCGGCGCGCATGGCGCGATCGATAGCCGGAATATCTTCCGCCGCCTGGCCTGCGAGCTCGGCTGCATGGTTCCACAAGCCCGCAAGAAACGGCCACAAGAAGGCCGCCGCGCGGTCGCGCCTGGGATCGGCGTTGAGCACAGCCTGCAAACGCTCGGCCACGGTGGGCGCATTCCTGGCCAGATCGAGCGAGCCGATCACCGGCTTGCGCACAGGGCGATACTCGAAGGACGGCAGCGCCAGCGCCAACCGCTCGTTGTTACCCGCCGTGCTCTGGCCTTCCGCGGTGCGCTGCTTTTTGTAGAAGCCCTGCCCGGATTTGTCGCCCAACCAACCGCGACTCAGCATCTGGGAGAGCATCGCACCCAGCTCCGGCGCCGCGGCCGACTCCGGCGCATTGGCGACGACCGCGGCCAGCACATCGAGGCCCACCATATCGGCCAGCCGGAAGCTGCCCGTGCGCGGCCATCCGATGACCGGGCCGGTGAGCGCGTCCACTTCCTCGATGGTCAGGTTCTGCTCGCGCAACAGTTGGGCGGCGCGCAAGAGCGCTGCCGCACCGATGCGGTTGGCAACAAAGTTGGGCGCATCGGCGGAGCGCACTATCTGCTTGCCCAGACGCAGATCGGCAAAGGCAGCAAACGCGTCTACCAGCAGGGGATCGGTCTCCGGCGTGGCGATGAGCTCCACCAAGCGCATGTAGCGTGGGGGATTGAAGAAGTGGGTGCCGAAGAAGCGCGCGCGCCATGGCCCCTGGCCCACGCCAGCAGCGATCCGGCCCACGGGCAGGCCGGAGGTGTTGGTAGTGAGAATCGCGGTGGGCTTCAGATGCTCGACTGCGCGCTTCAGGAGCGCGGTCTTGATCTCGATTTTTTCGGCGACTGCCTCCGCCACCCAGTCGCAGGCGGCAATGCGGGCAAGGTCGGAGGCAAAGCTGCCCGGCTCGATCAGCCGCGCCAGCCCGGGGGCGAGCAGCGCGGCGGGCTTCATCTTGGCGAGAGAAGCCAGGGCCATGGCAGCCGGAAGCTGCGCCGCCGCCGGCGTGTTGCCTTCCGCGGGCAGATCCAGCAGCAACACCGGCACTCCGGCATTGGCCAGGTGCGCGGCAATGCGCAGGCCCATGGCGCCCGAGCCCAGCACCGCGGCCCGGCGCACCTCCAGCGGCCGCGAAGCTGCGCTCCCTTGAGGGTTGCGGTTCGCGTCGTTCTCTACCTCGCTCATCGTCTCCTGAACCTCCCGGGCGGCGGATCCTATTGCGCACAATCAGAGTAGTGGATGGGAGCCGGTTTGGCACCTCTAGATTCCTTCCGTGCAAGAGCTTGCGGGCTGGCCCGTTTCAAGATCTGAATTCCATTTCGAGAATTTCTCTCATGTTCTCCCGGGCATGGCCGATTTGAGTTACTAGATTCTGGACTACAACTTCTGCGCGACCCACCGTGATCCCAGCCACCGTGGCCGGGATCCGTTGCGCCTGAGTTTGAGTGTGACGATTCGCGCGCTCCACGCGGTTGCCGAATCCCTCATGGTCCCTTTGTGTCCAGCACTGGGTAATCATCTTTTGGAGTCGAAAGTTTTCCAGGTGAGAATCATGATCCGTGACTTGAAGTTATCCCGTAAATTTACGTATGCATTCGGCGTGATCTGCGCCTTCTGTCTTATCCAGGGAATCTTTGCATTGAGCGGTCTGTATCGCGTGGGCGCCTATTCGCACGATCTGGCCTCGCGCTCGCTGCCCGCAGTCAAGGCGCTGAACGAGATGCGCGACCAGATTCAGTATGCGCGGCGCATGGAGCTGGCCTGGCTGCTGTGCAGCGACAAGAGCTGCGCCTCAGCCTATGCGGCCCGGCGCAGCGACGCGGTGGAAAAATTCGGCAACGCGCGCGCCGAGTACCTGGCACTGCCCATCACCGCCGCCGAGCGCGGACAGGTGGAAGATGCCGCCCATCAGTTTGACAGTTATCTGGAGCAGAGTGCGGCCATCTTGCGCGACTTCGATGCCACCGGCACGTTCAGCACCGCGGGCACTGGCCAACGCGAGTTGCAACTGCTGGCCCCCTTCAATCAGGCGCTCGACATTCTCCAGATCCTGGGCGCGCAGTATAGCCAGGAGAGCCGCAGCGACAGCCTGGGCGTGGACTCCGCGCAGAGAATTCTGGTGTGGATGAATTTCGGCCTGGTGGTGGCGGTGATCGGCTTCTGCATCGCGGTGGGTTACGGACTGTGCAAGATGATCGTTCCCCCCATCGAAGAGATGACTGCGGTCCTGGAGCAGGTGGCGCAGAAGGATTTGAGCGTCGCAGTGGACGTCAGGACCAACGACGAACTGGGGCGGCTGTCGGCAGCGCTGAATACCACCATCGATTCCATGCGCTCGGCGCTGCAATCGGTGGCGCAGACGGCGGAGATTCTTTCGGGAACCTCGATTGAACTGAGCGTGCGTTCCTCCCAGACCAGCAGCAACACGCAGACGCAGAGCGCCCGGATCAACCAGATTGCCGCGGCGGCCGTGGAGATGTCGGCCACCATCGGCGAGATCAGCACCAATGCCAGCACCGCAGCTGCAACCAGCCGCGCCTCCGCCGAGACTGCGGCCCAGGGCGGCAACGTGATGCAGCGCGCCACCGATACCATGACGCAGATTGCCGATACCACCGGCTCGGTCTCCGGCAAGATGGATTCGCTGGCCGAGCGCTCCCGGGAGATCGGCCAGGTGGTGAGCGTGATTCAGGAGATCAGCGAACAGACCAATCTGCTGGCCCTGAACGCAGCCATCGAGGCTGCCCGCGCCGGCGAGCACGGACGCGGCTTTGCAGTGGTGGCAGGCGAGGTGCGCCGCCTGGCCGAGCGCACCAAGGGCGCCACCGAAGAAATTGCCGGCACCATCCGCTCCATCCAGGCCGAAACCCACGACACGGCCGCGGTGATGAACCAGTCAACCACCACCGTTCAATCCGGCCTGCATGAAACCACGCAGGCGAAGAACAGCATTGAGTCCACCATTGGCGCGGCGCGGGAGTTGGGTCACATGATCGAGCTGATCGCCGCGGCAGCCAGCCAGCAAACCGCAGCCTCCAGCGAGATCAGCGAAAACGCAGGAGAGATTTCGCATCTGGCCGAAGAAAACAGTCAGGCCTGTGAAGAGATTGCCGGGGCCTGCAACAACCTGTCTGAGTTGGCCAGCAACCTGGACGGGATTATTCGCCAATTCCGCTTGGGCAACGCCGTCTAATTCGCCCCCGGGACGGTCCAGGACTGTTGAAGGAGCGGCACACCGCTGTGAAGTTCTCATGCTCGACGCTCACGTGCGCGCTTCAGAGTTCCTCCCGGACCCGATCCGGAATCAACCGGCGGACAGCACCCTGTCTTCATCCGCCGGCACGGCGGCCAAGCCCGCCGCACCTCAGCTCCCAATGCCCAGGGTGCGGTTTTTAGAGCCGGATGTACGAATTGTGCATCCGGCTCCTTTTCGTCAGGCGGGATTTTCCTGCGACGGCCGGGCGCGGCTCTGGTTTTCGCGATTACAATCATCCTTCCAGTATTTTGCTCGCCACCGCACACCGATTGAGTTCCAGAGCCAGCATGAGGTCCATGCGCCATGAAATACTGCCCTCTCTGTGACACCAGCTTTACCAATGACCACACCCTCTGCCCGCGCGATCAGGTGCAGCTGATCCCCTCCAACGAGCTCGATCCCGGCACCGTGATTCGCGGCGCGTATCAGATTCAGCGCAACCTGGGACGCGGCGGCATGGGCGTGGTGTACCTGGCCCGGCACCTGCTGCTGGACCGCCCGGTGGCGCTCAAGTTCATCTCCAGCGCCGTGAGCACGGAGATGGGGCAGCTGGATGCCGCCAAACAGAGCTACGAGCAGGCCTGCGAGATGGGCAGCGCCGCCGGCTGCAACAATCTGGCCGTTTTTTATCAGGATGGCAAGAGCGTGAGCAAGGACGACAATCAGGCGCTGCACTACTTTGAGCGCGCCTGCAACGGCGGCAGCGCGCTCGGTTGCCGCGGCCTGGGCTACTACTGGGACACCGGACGCGGCGTGGGCCAGAACTACTACTCGGCGCGCGTCTATTACGAGAAGGCCTGCAATCTGGGCGATGCCGTGGGCTGCAGCAACCTGGGCGGCATGTATGAAAAGGGCCACGGCGTGGCGCAGGACTACGACACCGCCCGCAACTACTTCCAGAAGTCCTGCGACGCCAACAGCGCGCTGGGTTGCACCCAGCTGGGTTATCTTTACGACCGGGGCACGGGCGTGGCACAGGACAACAGCCGCGCCTTCACGCTCTATCAGAAGGCCTGCAACGGCGGCGACGCGGTGGGCTGCAACAATACCGGCGTATTCTACGAAACCGGCCGCGGCGTGGGCCAGGACAAGAGCACCGCGCTCATCTTCTACCAGAAGGCCTGTGGGATGGGCGACCAGGATGCCTGCCGGAACGCGCAACGCGTGCAGTAGCGGCACGCGGCCACGCCAGCGCCTGCGGCCGCCATGCGCTATTCTGTTCCTGCAACAAACGGCTCGATGTTGCCGCATCTCACCCACCGAACGGCAGGCGCCATGGCGTTTCAACGCATTGACACAACCGCCAAGAAGATCGTCCTCACCGTGCAGGACTACTCGCTGTTTGCCGCGCGCGCCCTGCGCAATGTGTACAAGCCGCCCATTTACTGGAGCGATTTTCTGCTGCAGTCCGACATTATCGGCGTCGGCTCGCTCTCCATCGTAATGCTCTCCGGCATCTCCACGGGCGGCGTGCTGGCGCTGCAGTCGGCAGCCACCATGGCGGCGTTCGGCGCCACCTCGCTCACCGGGCAATTTGTCTCGCTCACCATGATCCGCGAGCTAGGTCCAGTGCTCACCGGCGTGATGGTAGCCGGTCGCAACTCCTCCTCCATGGCCAGCGAGTTGGGCTCCATGGTGGTAACCGAGCAGATTGACGCCATGCGCGCGCTGGGCGTGGACCCCATGCGCAAGCTGGTCACGCCGCGCATCTTCGCCTCCATCTTCATGCTGCTGTTTCTCACCGTTGTGGCCGATGCTTCCGGCATCCTGGGCGGCGGTGCGGTGACGGTGCTGATGGGCCACCAGAACGGCACCCATTACTTTTCCCAGGCCTACGAACACCTGCGCTACCCCGACATTGTGCAGGGGCTGGTCAAGCCGCTCTTCTTTGGCTACATCCTCAGCTCCATCGGCTGCTTTTACGGGCTGCGCACCACGGGCGGCACGCAGGGCGTGGGCCGCTCCACCATTCAGGCCGTGGTGGTCAGCTCGGTGCTGATTATCTTTGTCGACTTCATGCTCACGCAGGTACTGCTCACCCTCTTCCCCTACGCGCTATGAGCGATGCCGCCCAGCTCGACGCCCTCAGCCAAGCGCCGCCGGCCACCGAGCCGGTTGTCAGCTTCCAGTACGTCTCCATTGCCTTTGAGGAGAACGTGGTGCTGGAAGACATAAGCTTCAAGGTGGCGCCCGGCGAAACCCGCATTCTGCTGGGCCCGGCCGGCGTGGGCAAAAGCGTGCTGCTCAAAGTGGCGTTGGGCCTGCTCAAGCCTGACCTGGGCGCGGTCAAGCTCTTTGGCCAGTCCATTGCACGCATGGCGGAAGAAAACCTCTTCGCGCTGCGCGCCCGCTCCGGCATGGTCTTCCAGGAGGGCGCACTGTTCGACTCGCTCACCGTGCGCGACAACGTAGCCTACCAGCTGATTCAGGAGCAGGTGCCCGACGCCGAAATCGACGAACGGGTGCGCGAGTCGCTGCGTTTTGTAGGCCTGGAGCAGACCTTCGCGCAGTTTCCAGCCAGCCTTTCCGGAGGCATGCGCCGCCGCGTGGCCATTGCGCGGGCGTTGATCCGCCAGCCGGAGCTGATCCTCTACGACTCGCCCACCGGCGGCCTGGACCCGGTCACCAGCACGCAGATTCTGGCACTGCTGGTCAAGCAGCGCGACGTGCACCGCACACCCTCCATCGTGGTGACCCACCGCCTGCAGGACGCTTTTGCCCTTTCCACCCACCGCTGGGACGAAGAACGTGGCGAGATGACCCCATTGCCCAAAGGCCAGATCGACCCCAACACCACCTACATGATGCTGGAAGACGGACGGCTGGTCTTCGATGGCTCATTGCACGAGCTGCTCCACTCGAGCAACCCCTTTGTGCGCGAATTTCTGGCGTAAACCCTGGCGATCGCCATCGACAGCCTCCAGCTCCGGGGCGCATAGTCGTGACTATGCGGTTCAACTCTTTTTCTCCGATGGCTCGTTTTTGTATTGCCGCAGCTCTGGCTCTGGCGGTAGCTCCATCGCTTGCGGCGCAATCTCCTGCACCCATCGTGCTGCACGCCGCGCGGCTGCTGCAGGTAGACACCGGCCAGATGCTCGCTCCCGGCGAGATTCTTGTTGTCGGCGATCGCATCCGCGCCGTGGGCACAACGGTGGAGCATCCGCAGGGTGCGCAGATAATTCTTCTCTTGTGTGCAGTGGACTATCGGCCCGCTATTGCAGAGAATTGATTCCACTCCAAAAACTGCGCTTTCCTTACAAATTCTCATCGCTTGCGTGGTATTCCTGGACCATGAGAGTTGCGCCTCTATTGTTGCTGGTTTGCATGGCCTTGCCCCTGCTGGCCGAGGTCCCGGCCAAGCCGGACGCCCGTCTGAAGGGTGGCTACACCTTTGAACGCGATGGCTGGACTTACGTGCATCTGGAAGGCACGCCGACGCAGATAGGCTTTCAGCATGGGTGGCTGCTGGCCCGCCGCATTGAGGACAACCTGAACGTCTACCGCACCGAGACGGCGCACGACACAGGCAAGCCGTGGACCTTCTACCGCAACGCCGCGCGGCTGGTGCTGTGGCCGCAGATCGAGCCCGAGTATCGCGAAGAGCTGCTGGGAATTGCCGCAGGACTGCACGCGCAGGGCTCCACGCTAGACCTGTGGGATGTGGTGGCGCTGAACGGCATTCTCGAACTCGACCACTACTATCTGCCCTACCTATCCGGGCTGAGACACAAAAAAATACCGCCGCATGCAGTGCCCCCCGGCAAGTGCAGCGCGTTGATCGCCACCGGCTCGGCCACCAAAGACGGACGCATTGTGATGGCCCACAACAACTGGTCCAGCTACGCCGAGGGCGAACGCTGGCAGGTGGTCTTCGACATTCAACCCACCCGCGGCCAACACATCCTGATGGATGGCATGCCGGGCGTGATCGTGAGCGATGACGACTTTGGCATCAACTCCAGTGGACTGATGGTGACCGAGACCACGCTGCCTATGGCCAAGGGCTTTGATGTGCACGGCATTCCGGAGTTTGTGCGCGCGCGCAAAGCGCTGCAGTACGCCACCTCCATCGACGAGTACGCTGCGATCCTGCGCAAGGGCAACAACGGCGGCTACGCCAACTCCTGGCTCATTGGCGACCGCAAGACCGGCGAGATCGGCTATCTGGAGCTGGGGTTCAAGCACACCCCGCTGACGAAAAAGAAGGATGGCTATTTTGTGAGCTCCAACTTTGCCGCCGATCCGGAACTGATCCGCGACGACACGCCGGGCTTTGACGGAAAGAATCCCGAGAGCTCGATGAATGCGCGGCACGCCCGGGCAGAGGCGTTTGTGCAGGCGCATCTGGGCCAGCTGGATACCGAGCTGGCCAAAGCCTTCCTCTCCGATCACGACGACCTCTACGAGCGGAAGACCGACGCCGGCAAGCGCAGCCTGTGCGGCCACGAAGACACCTCACCGGTGGGCGAGAAGGTGTGGGACGATCCGCCCTTCGATCCCGCCGGCGCGGTCACGGGCAAAGTCACCGACTCGGAGCTGGCCGCCAAGCTCAGTTTCATCGGCCGCGCCGGCCATCCCTGTGGCGAGGATTTTCTGGCATCGCCCTTCCTGGCCGCGCATCCCGAATTCCATTGGCAAGAAAAAATTCTAGGCGACATGAAGGCCGGCCCGTGGGCCACGTTTACGGCCGGAGAGCACAGGCCAACTGTGCCGTAGAACCTGCCGCAAGAGAATGCAAACAGCGAGGCACGGACATAGTCCGTGCCTTTGTACTTTTCGTGTTACGCGCGTTGCGTTACGCCAGCACCGTAAAGCTGTCCTCGGTGCGCTCCACCGGGCGATAGAGCGTGTCGCGCTCCATCGGCGTGCGCCCGGCCTCGGTGATCAGCCGGCAGAGCTCCTTGCGGGTCATGCCCTGCGGAGTGGTGGCCCCGGCGTCGTGATAGATCTTCTCCTCCACTACCGTGCCATCCAGATCGTCGGCGCCAAAGCGCAGTGCAATCTGCGCGATTTTTGGCGTGAGCATCTGCCAGTAGGCCTTGATGTGGGGGAAGTTGTCGAGCAGCAAACGGCTGACGGCAATCTGGCGGATGTCGCACATGCCGGTGGTGGCGGGCAGATGGTCGAGCGCGGTGTTTTCCGGATGGAAGGCCAGGGCGATGAAGGTCTGGAAGCCGCCAGTCTCGTCCTGCAGCTCGCGCAGCTTCACCAGATGGTCCACGCGGTCTTCATCGTTCTCAATGTGACCGTAGAGCATGGTCGCGTTGGACTTGAAGCCCATCTTGTGCGCCAGGCGCGCCGTGTTCAGCCACTCCGAGCCGTCGATCTTGTGATCGCAGATGATGGAGCGCACCCGCTCGGCAAAGATCTCCGCGCCGCCGCCGGGCATGGAGTCCACGCCGGCCGCGCGCATGCGCTCCAGCGTCTGCTCGATGGTGAGTTTGGCGCGGCGGGCAAAGAAGGCAACCTCCACCATGGTGAAGGCCTTTATGTGCACCTTGGGGAAGCGCTCCTTGAGGCCGCGCACCAGATCGAGATAGTAGTCGAGCGGCAGATCGGGATGCAGGCCGCCGACAATGTGGAATTCGGTGACCGCCTCGGAGTAGCCGGAGGCTGCGGAGTCCCACGCCTGCTCCAGGCTCATGGTGTAGCCACGCGGATCAGCCTTGGTACGGCCAAAGGCGCAGAGCTTGCAGTTGGCCACGCAGACGTTGGTGGGGTTGATGTGGCGATTGACGTTGAAGTAGGTCACATCGCCGTGCAGCTTTTCGCGTACGAAGTTGGCCAGCCAGCCCACCGCCAGCACGTCGCCGGTGCCGTAGAGGACCAGGCCATCGTCAAAGCTCAGCCGTTCGCCGGCCAGAACCTTGGCGGCGATGGGTTCGAGACGGGAATCGTGGGTGCGGAAGGCAGCAGAAGCGCTCATGCAACAATTTTAGCCGAGACCGGTGAGCCGGATCACCACCTGCGGTGGGGCCAATCGCCTTCGGCTCCGCTGTGGAGAGTTTGGTCACGGGTGCCCCCGGTCTACTTCTTGGGTTCAGGTGAGCCTTCATCCTGACTCTGCTTTCGTAACAGTCCGGGCTCCCCAATATGGGGGGTTAGCTTGCGTTTCCAGCCATGGCTCCCAAGACGGGTGTCTGCCCCATTAACTGCCCCGCTTTTGACTTTTTCGTCCCATAAGAGACGACCTGTAGTATCAAAACACTGAAAATAAACTGTAATGCGTACGTATCCACCGAGCATAATCACTCCCTGCTCCACCTTAATGTACAACAAACTATCGGCACCTGTCTTAGGTAGCATCGCGATAAGGGAAGACAGAGGCATAAAACCATTTTCTTGAGTATTTGTTACCTTTTGTAGCCCATAATTGGCAATTTCCACGCCGCTGGTACTCAAGAAATCGAGCAATTCCATATAAACACTTGAAAACTGACCAGAACCATACCCTGCAACCCATACGCCTCGATGTTGTACAGCCTGGGATTTCAGTGGCACAAAGGCTTTCGGGTTCGACAAGGCTAAGGTTTCCAACTTTCCACGCACGTAATTAATCGGTATTACGAAATTCAGGTTCTCTCCGTTCACGACCTTGAAAGACATAACTCCTACCGCATCTCCGCTCCGATTCAGGAGTGGCCCGCCGCTACTTCCGGGGCTTGCCGCCGCTGATGTCTGAAGGACACGGATGCCATTATCTATGCGGACGCCGCTAATCAAGCCATTGGATACCGTCTGCTCAAGTCCTTGCGGAGCGCCGATCAGTAGCACCTCCTCGCCCACCTGCACGTTGTTAGAGTTGCCCAGCTGTATTGTCGGTAGATCAACCGCTTCAATCTTGAGGAATGCAAGATCATTTTCGGGGTCCGAACTGAGGAGATACACGTTTTTATATACCTCCCCTGATGGGAGTTTGACCGCCATCGCTTTAGCATTAGCCACAACATGGTGATTGGTAACTATGATCCCATCAGGCTTGATTATGAACCCGCTGCCCAAACCCTCATCAGTTTCCACGACCACAACCGCAGGTCGAGTATGTGCAACGATTTCAGACCACTCATTTGCCTTATTTTCGGTTGTGGATTGCGGATGGGCAATCGGGCTTTCGACGGAAGGTTCTTGGGGTAAACCTTGAGCGTTTGCGCCGACGGCGCAGATCACGGCAAGGAAAGAGGTTGCCAGCGAACGGTGCATCCCTTCTTTCAACTTCATTGTGTCCTCCAACGTTCCGTCACGCCAAATTGTACGCTTGGGGTGGGCATCGACTTACAGGTGGACTAGGTACCTGACACTCGTGACTACCGACAGGCGTCGCTATTTGCCGCCCAGCGGCGCATCGTCTGCGGGTTCCACGATTACGCCGTCGTCGGTGGTGGCGGCCACCATGCGATCGCCGGCCACACGGATCAGCGCCAACGGGAAGCCGGTCCGCCAGTACTTCCAGGTCATGGTCTTGGGGTCGATGGAGTAGATCTCGTCGGAGAGCCGCGAGCTGGCCACGATGCGGCCGTGGACCTGGTCATAGCTCAGGTCGTCCACGTCGCGGAAGGCCAGGCGCTCAATCCACAGCCAGGTCTTGCCCTGGTCGCGGGTAAAGTAGATGCCCTCGCGCGCGCCCACCCATAGCGTGCCATCGGCGGAGAAGACGACGCGGTGGATGCGGGTAAGCATGGTGGGCAAACCCAGCGGCCACCAGTCCTTGCCGGCGTTGTGGGAGATGACCACACGGTCGCCGCGGGCGGCCACCATGGTTTCCCCATGCACGGCCACGGAGAGATAGTCGCCCAAACCCATCACCGGTCCGCCCTGCCAGCTGGCGCCCTGATCGTGGCTGGTGATCAGGCCATAGTTGGTGGCGGCCACCCAGACGGGGGTGGAAACATTCAGGTCGTTCACCCGGCTGGTCAGCTCGATGGTGGGTGCCTTGGTCTCGTGCTCCACGTTGATTTTTTTGCCCTTCACCTGCTGGGTGGCGTACTGGATCACAGTGTTGGCAATGGTGTTGCGCGGCTCCCAGAGCGGTGTGGCCGGTTTTTCGTCCGGCTTTTCGTTGAGCACGAAGATGCCGTGCGTGGTGCCGGCCACCAGGGCGCCGTCTGCGGTTTGAGCCAGCGCATACACGTCGCGGCCGTCGAGCCCGGCGGTCAATTGCTGCCAGTGCTCGCCGCCATCGCTGGTGCGGAAGGCACCGCCGTAGGCCTTATCGTTGATGACGCCAGCCACCATCTGCTCGGGGTTACTAGAGTCCACGTAGAGAGCCTGTACTGTACGTGCCGAAATGCCTGCATTCGACGCCTTGAAGCTCTTGCCGCCATCGGTCGAGGCCAGTACGCCGCCGCGATCGGTGGCCAGCAGAACGTGCTCCGGATTCTCCGGATTCACGTACACGTCGTTCACAATCACGTCGTCGGCGGTCATGGATTTGAAGTTCCGGCCGCCGTCCACCGTCTTGTACAGACCTTCGGTGGTGCCGGCGTAGACCGTCTCGCGATGGGTGGGATCCTGCAGCAGCACGCGGGTGCGCCGCGCCTCGGCCGGAATGCCCTGAATCTTGCGGAACTTCGCGCCGGCCGACTCGCTTTTGTAGATGCCGCTGCAGGCGCTCAGATAGACGATGTGGGGATGCTCCGGGTCCACGAGGATGGAAAAAACGTCGGAGTCGTCGATGATGCCCTGCTTGATGTTGGTCCAGTGCAGGCCGCCGTCGGTGGTCTTCCAGGGCAGGTGCCAGGTGCCAACGTAGAGGATTGCGGGGTTCCGGGGATCGATGGCCAGCGACTCGACCTCGTGGATCTCGGTACTGCCTTTGGGGCTGATCAGCTGCCAGGTGGCGCCGCGGTCAATGGAGCGGAAGACGCCCTGCAGCGTGCCGGCAAAGAGGATGCGGGCGTCGGAGGGCGCCTGGGCCAGGGAGCGGATCGACTGGCCCTTCAGGCCCTCGGACTCCAGCCAGGAGTGGCCGGCGTCATGGCTCACCCACAGGCCACCGTCGCTGTTCTCCCCGCGCCACGCGCCCACAAAGAGGGTACTGGGGTCGGCGGCATCCACCACTATGTTGTCCAGAATCAGGCGGCTGGAGCCGTCCAGCCGGGCCAGCCGATGCCAGCTTGCGCCCTCGTCGGTGGACTCGTAGAGCCAGCTGGTGGTGGTGCCCAGATACAGATGGCGGGGCTGGCCGGGAACGGCGGCAAAGGTGCGGGCATCGCCGCCGGCCGGGCCCACAATGCTCCACGGCTTCTGGCCGCGCACACTCAAGGCAAGCAGGAAAACCAGAACAACCATCCAGGCGCGGCACAGGGCTCCACCCCGGCGCAGCCTGGCCTCAGCGCTTCGCAGACAATCGATCAAAACAGAAAGCTCCCTGCATACAAAACTAATTGAAAGGGCCATGAAAATCGAAGAGGCTGACCGGAAATCCGGCCAGCCTCTTGAGATTGCGAAGGAGAGATTCCGCCGTCCTGCCCGAAAGCAGGGCGGCCAGAGTCTCTTAGCTGTTCAGCATCAAAGGCTGTTACTTTGCAGCCTTCTTGTGGTGATGCTTCTCGGCGAGCGGCTTGCGAACCTGCGCCTTGACGGCCGTCTCATCCACCGGAGTGGTACCCTGCACGTCGCTGGTGAAGGTGGCGCCGGCCGGAACCAGGTAGTTCTCCACGGTCTGGCCATCGGTGGCACCGGTGGCAACGGTGATGCGGGAAGCATCGATGCCCTTGTCGGTCACCAGATACTCCTTGGTGTTGACCGCACGCTCGGCGTCGAACTTCTCCACCTTGACCTTGGCCTTGGGGTGCTTGGCGGCCTTGGCTTCCTGCTTGGCGGTAGCAGCCTTCTCCTTGGCATCGGCTTCGCCAACCACAACAGCCTTGGCGTCGGCGGTGCGCTGCAGGTCGAGGGCAACTTCATCCAAGCAAGCCTTGGCTTCGTTGTCTACACGGGTGGGGCGCTTGGCGTCCTTGGTGAAGCTGATGGAGCAGAGCGCCTGGGTGCGCGGAGCCGGCGGAGCGGCAGGGGCAACCACGGTCACCGAGGTATCGGCGGTAGCGGTCTGGCCCTTGTCGTCGGTCACCTTGCAGGTGATGCCGGTGGCGCCGGTGGGAGCGCCGGCCGAGTTGAAGGTGGCCGTGGAGCCGTCGCCGGTCACGCTGCCAGCCGTCGCGGAGTAGCTGTAAGTCAGCGGGCGGTTCTGCGGGCTGACGCCGGTGGCAGTGATGGCCGACGTGTCGCCGGGCTTGATGGTGTTGGGGCTGGCCGAGCAGCTGATCGTCGGGGGCTCGAAGGCCTTCACGGTGAAGCTGGACGAGCAGGAGGCTTCCTGACCGGGCTTCAAACCTTCCTTGCCGGCCTTGCCTTCCTTGACGGTGGCCTTCACGGTGTAGCTGCCGGGAGCCAGATTGGCGGTGGCAACCTGAGCGGTGGTACCGTTGCCGGTCACGCCGTCGCCCGACCAGCTATAGATGGCATTCAGCTTCGGATCCAGAGCGCCAGCCGTGGCCGTGACGGTCACCGGCTCGCCGGGGAAGATCGAAGTGGCGGAAGCCGAGCAGGCCAGGGTCACCGGCGGAGGCGGAGCGATGGAGCCAACATGGATCACGAGGCCCGCGCTGAGACGAGCCGCATTGATGTTGGCGCGGCCACCCAGGATCTGGGTCGGCTGGCCGAAGTCGGCGTGCATGTACTCGTAATCGGCCTGGAAGAGGCGGATGCCCAGATGGTGATTGAAGAACGGGGTGGCATAATCCAAACCGCCGCCAATCGTCAGCGCCGGGCCCCAGGTGTTGGGCTGGGAATCGGGGCCGCCCACATACGCGGCGCCCACTTGTCCGTGCACAAACGGGGTGATGTTTTCCATCGGGAAGCGGGCAATCAGGCCCGCCGAGTAGGTCATGAAGCCGTCGTTGTTGCCCTCGGTCCCGGTAAACCCAGTGGCACTCGAGGAGCCGTACTCGTGCTCACCCACCTCAAACTGCGCGCCCACATACCTGTTGAAGTAGTAAGCCACGCTGAAATCGCCACCCACATTGACCGCCTTGTATTTGTCGGTAAGCGAGGTAGTTCCGTTGAGCGTGGTGGTCACCGAACCGCTTGGCGCCAGGTAGCTGTAACCGACAAAAACATCCCACTTCGACGGCGAGTCACTCGACGCGGTCTTCCCCGTCGATGCAGCCTGAGCATTCATTGCCACCGGCAACATCGCCACAAAGCCCAAGGCAACGATCCGGCTCATGGTTTTCAGAAGACGAGCATGCATGCGTTTATCCTCCGCAATTAAGCTGTTGAACCTGATAAGTAAAAACGACGTGCGAGCTAGATTCCATTGCTCGAAGTCGCTAACTGGGGCGGTAGACACTCGTCCCAGTTTCTCTTACAGCACTCACTACCGTACCATAGGGCCGAAGCCCAACAACACTTTTTTTCAACGAGTTGCCAACTGTTATACCTCTGGTTTCACCTGTCGGCACCAGACTGCACAACACCTGTAGCAACCGTGCCGTCCTCCCAGTGGACGACACGGAAGATATCTACCCAAGATTCAAAGTTCTACGCAAGCTGCCCTGCTCCCGCTGGATCTTCTCCTGGAGCAGGGTCAGAGCGTACAGCAGTTGCTCGGGACGCGGTGGGCAACCGGGTACATACACATCCACCGGTACCACCTGATTTACTCCCTGAACGACCGCGTAGTTATTAAAAACACCGCCGGAAGTGGCGCAGGCACCCATGGAAATTACCCACTTCGGCTCCGTCATCTGGTCGTAGAGCCGACGCAGCACCGGAGCCATCTTCTGCGAAACCCGTCCCGCCACGACCATCAGATCCGATTGCCGCGGCGAGGGGCGGAAGACTTCTGCGCCAAAACGGGCGATGTCGTACCGCGCACCGCCGGCGGACATCATCTCAATGGCACAGCAGGCCAAGCCGAAGGTCAGGGGCCACACCGAGTTCTTGCGAACCCAATTGACGGCAAAGTCCAGCGTAGTCAAAATGACGCCCTCGGGAGGCTCAATACCATAGCTGGCCTCAGCCAGTTTGCTGCGATTCTTTGCGCTCGAGTCCAGCGCGCCGAATAGATACCTGTCCCGATCCGTCGATGCCGTCATGTCTTCCACTATACGCTGAAATCCCACACCATTTCTGCCCCTCCGGGGAGGGGAAAACGCTACGGTGCAGCCCCTGCCGGGTTCTCATCGGCTTAGACGCCGAAAACCTCTGAAACGATGCACTCCGCACCTGAAGCTTCCCAAAAACTCCCCGTTTTCCCCTGGTTTTTACTCCCCGCAGACCCCGGAAATACCCTTGATTCCCGGCGCCGACTTCCAGCCCGCCGGCAGCCAGAGGGTGATTGTAAAACGCATCCAATCGAGGGTTCCGCGCGCGGTGGGTTTTCCATCCGGCGACGGGGTTTCCGTGTGCTGCATCCGCGCCGCCCGCAGCGCCCAGGCCTGCGCAAAAGGTTGCGGATTGGCCACGCCCGGACTCAGCCGCGCATCGTCCATGCGCAACTGCCCAGCCGCAGCGTGGCCCGCCAACTCCAACAGCCGGGCTGCGGCCCGCTGGGCCTCCGCGGTGCGCGCCCCCGAAACCACCAGCGGGTAGAGCTGTTGGGCCTCATGGAAGGCAGCAGGATCGGTAAAAAAGCGGAAGCTGCGCGGATTCCAGCCGATGGCGTCCTGGGCGCGGAGCCCGAAGCTGGTGCCGATCTCCCGTTCGCTGATCGACCCGTAAGGCGGCGTGGCCAGCAGCAACGCATCCGGGTAGCCGGCTGCGGGTTCGCGGTCCAGCGCCAGGTCCCAGCCCGTGTAGCCGCCGGCTATCGGCAGCAGACGCAGCACCCAGCCCTGGCCGATCGACTGGCGCCACTCGTGGGCCGCCTGGATCTGGCCGTGGAGCACCAACTTGCTGCACGCGCCTGCCTGGGCCCCAGCCAGCTGCGCTCCGACCAGCAGAACCACGAAAAAAGAGAACCACTTAGTCACGGATTTCCTCCACACCACTCCGGACTCCCGGAATCTAATATCATGGAACAAATAAGAAAAGCATATGGATTCAGCTGAAAACTTGCGGAACTGCTCCGGTGCGATGAAAATGACTGCAACGACCTTTTTCATCACACCCAACTCAACTCCGGCGACTGCTCCGCCGGACAGTCTCTACCTTAACTCTGCCTTCCTGCCCCCCGGTTTACGAGCGCAGAGCTTTGCACCCTGGTTCCGTCCTGCAAACGCTTCATCCATCCTTGCTTCGGAGTGAACGCCGTATGCGCTGTCCTCTTGCCCGCTTGATCTCAACTCTTGCCGCACTCGCTTTGCCTGCCGCAGCTCTGGCCCAGACTGGTCCGGGCGCAGCCGCACAGGCCCCCATCACCCAAGCTCAGTATCTTGAGCTCGAGCAGAAGATTCAGGCCGCGCAAATGGCGGGCGACAATGCCTGGATGCTGATCTCGGCCGCATTGGTGCTGCTGATGACCGCGCCCGGCCTGACGCTGTTTTACGGCGGCCTGGTACGGCGCAAAAACATTCTGGGCACTATGATGCAGAGCTTCGCCATGATGGGCCTGATCAGCCTGTTCTGGGCCATCTGCGGCTACTCGCTCTGTTTTGGCCACGGCAACTGGTTTCTGGGCGGCCTGGATCACGTGTTCCTGCGGGGTGTGGCGCTTACCCCCAACGCCGATTACGCGGCCACCATCCCCGAACAGACCTTCATGATCTACCAGATGATGTTTGCCATCATCACCCCGGCGCTGATCACCGGGGCCTTTGCCGAACGCGTCAAGTTCAGCGCCATGGCGGTGTTTCTGGTGCTCTGGTCGGTGGTGGTTTACTGCCCCATGGCGCACATGATCTGGGGCGTGGGCGGCCTGCTGCACATTGGCGACGGACTGTGGCCCTGCCTGGACTTTGCCGGCGGCACGGTGGTGCACATCACCAGCGGCGTCTCTGCGCTGGTCACGGCGCTCTACCTGGGCAAGCGGGCCGGATACCCGGAAGAGAACATGGCGCCGCACTCCATGGTGCTCAGCTTCATCGGCGCAGGCCTGCTGTGGTTTGGATGGTTCGGCTTCAATGCCGGCTCGGCGCTGGCGGCCAGCCCGCTGGCCACCTCGGCCTTTGTGAACACCCACCTGGCCGCGGCTGCAGCTGCGCTCAGCTGGACGCTGGTGGAGTGGGTGCTGAACGGCAAGCCCACCGCGCTGGGCGCCATCTCCGGCGCCGTGGCCGGCCTGGCCACCATCACCCAAGCCTCAGGATTCGTCGAGCCCATGGCCGCCATTCTCATCGGCCTGGTGGCCGGCATGGTCTGCTGCTCCATGGTGCTCAAGATCAAAAAGCTCTTCGGCTACGACGACTCGCTGGACGCCTTCGGGGTGCACGGCATCGGCGGCACCATGGGCGCGTTGTTTGTCGGACTGCTGGCATCGGAAGCCATTAATCCGGTCTTTGGCAAAGGCAAGGCCACCGGCGCACTGGGCGGCAACTGGCACCAGGTGGGAAATCAGCTGGTGGCCATGGGCATAGGCTGGGGACTGGCCATGGTGGGCACGCTGGCGCTGCTGGTGCTGGTGGACAAGACCATGGGCCTGCGCCTGTCGGCGGCCGATGAAGCCGCCGGCCTGGATCTCTCTCAGCACGGCGAGGAGGGCTACGACCTTACCGCCTGATCGCGCCTTCCGGGCCGATGCCGTTCGATCCGTCGGCTTCCTCTCTTCTGCCCTCTACCACAACCCGGGTTGAGCAAGCGGCTCAATCCGGCAGCACCCATCGAGGCACTCCATGGTCAAGATTGAAGCTGTCATCCAACCTGCCAAGCTCGACGCCGTCAAAGCAGCCCTGCTGGAAGCCGGTATCGAAGGCATCACCATTCTGGAAGCCCGCGGCCACGGCCGGCAAAAGGGCCACACCGAGTTCTACCGCGGTCGCGAGTACACCATCGACCTGATCCCCAAGCTGAAGCTGGAGATGGTGGTGGTCGATGCGCTCAAGGACAAGGTGATCGACGCCATCGAGGGCGCGGCCCGCACCGGCCACATCGGCGACGGCAAGATCTTCGTCTCCACGGTGGAAGAGGCCATCCGCATTCGCAACGACGAGCGCGGCGAGACGGCGCTGTAAACATCTGTTACCGCCCATACCAGAGCAAAAAGAAGGCCCCCGTCCAGAAAACGGGGGCCTTTGGCACTTTGCGCATCATTCGTAGCGCAGAGCTTCAATGGGATCCAGGCTGGCCGCGCGGATAGCGGGGATCATGCCGCTCACCAGCCCCACCACCACCAGAATCGCGGTGGCCACAACCACCGTGCCGGGCGAGATGAGCAGCTGAATGTCAGCGTTGGTGGCATTCTTGGCCAGGGCGCTATAGAAGGTGATCTTGCCCACCATGGCCGAGATCAGGTAGGCCAGCCCGATGCCGCCCACCCCGCCCACCGCGCTGATGGCCAGCGCCTCGGCCAGAAACTGCACCAGAATGTGATGCCGCTGCGCGCCCAGCGCTTTCTCGATGCCGATCTCGCGGGTGCGCTGCTGCACGCTGACCAGCATGATGTTCATCAGCCCGATGCCGGCAATGCCCAGGGTGAGCGCACCCACCAGGGACAGCAGAATCTCCAGCGCCATCGACAAAATGTGGAACTGCGCCAGCTGGGTCATCAGGTTGGCCACAAACATGGCGCGCTTGTCCGTAGGCCGGAAGTGATGCGCGGACGCCATGGTCTCGCGCAGGCTCTTCTCCACCAGTTCGTGATCGCCAGTGTAGCTGAACCATGCGCCGGAGATGTAATGGGTATCGGCCAGGTCGCTCATGGTGTTGAAGGGGATGTAGATCTGACGATTGTTGTCGTTGTCGCCCTCCTGCATCTTGGGCCTGCCCACCCCCACGATGGTGAAGATGACGCCGTCCAGGCGGATGGTTTCGCCCAATGCCCAGCCGCCGGAGAAGAGTTTGGTCTTCGATTCGGATGCGATCACGCACACATGCGCCCGCTGCTGGTCCTCGGCCCCGTTGAAAAAGCGGCCCTGGTCGACGTCGATCTTGAGAATGTCCTGATAGGAAGGCCGGACGCCATTCACTTCCCAGGTGTAGCTGTGCAGATCGTTCTGCACGGTTGCGTTCTTCCACACGATGGGTGAGATGCGGGTAATGCCCGGCACCGCAGCCTCCACGCGGTCCACATCGTCCAGGGTGAAGCGCACCTGCACGCCGGCCTTGTCGCCGCCGGCCTGCTCGCTGGTGCGGCCGGGGAAGAAGCCCACGGTGTTGGTGCCCCACTCGGCAAAGATGTTCTCAATGGCCCGGCTGAACCCCGCGCCATAGGCCAGCAGCAGCACCACCGTGGCAATGCCCCAAGCCATGCCGATCATGGTGATGGCTGTCCGCCGGCGATTGAAGATCATCGCCTCCCAGGCTTGTTCGAGTATGTCCTTCAGCACATCAGCTCCTAGCTGCTAGCTTCTAGCTCCTAGCTGGTTCCCGCGGTGCACTGCGGATTCAGGCTCCCCGCGTTCCCTGCAGCTCCTGCCTCATCCGCTCTCTACACAGATGTATTCGAAACAATCGCGCCTGATCTCTGACCGTTTGATGATGAAGCATTTTGGGTGCCCCAGGTCTCGATTTTGAGACCTGGGAAGCTGTGATGCCAAAGTACAAATCCATGCGGTTAGAGACTTAGAAGTTTGCAGCTAAGAGCTAGCAGCTAGCCGGGAGTAGCTTCCAGCTACTCCCGGCGCAACGCCTCAATCGGATCCATGGCTGCGGCCTTGCTGGCCGGATAAAGACCCGCCGCCACGCCGCTCAGCACCAGCGAGCCCAACGCCAGAGCTGCCGACCACGGCACCAGACGGGGCGGATCCCAGCCCGGCATCTTGCCGGTGAGCACCTGCTGCAGCAGCCACATGAAGACGCCGGAGGCCGCAATGCCGACGACTCCGCTTACCCCGGTCAGCAGCATTCCTTCCCAGAAAAACTGCGCCAGAATGCTTCTTTTCGTCGCACCCAGAGCCTTGCGCAAACCGATCTCGAAGGTGCGCTCGGTTACCGAAACCAGCATGATGTTGATGATGCCCACCGCGCCCAGGCCCAGCGTGACAATGCCCACGCCTCCCAGAAAAACATCCATGGCCGTGAAGATGGCGCCGATCATTTTTTCTTCGTCAATCGTATCCCACTCGTCGAAGGCGTCCTTGTTCAGCGGATCGAATCCGTGGCGGGCGCCGATCACCTGGTGCACGGCTAGCTTGGCCGCGGTGGCGTCGCCGTGAATGGTGGGCTGGTACTGCAGCGAGACCAGCGCGTCGCGCGCCACGTTGTCGCCCTTCAACGCGAACAGCTCCTGCATGATGGAGAGCGGGATGTAAAGCTTCTGGTTGTCGCCGTCGTTGTTGCCGTGGCTGATGGAGTCAACGCGCCCCACCACCGTGAAGGAGGTATCGTTGATGGTGATGGTCTCGCCCAGCAGGGGCCGGCCGGGAAACAGGATCGATGCGCTCTTGGAGCCCAGCACCACCACGCGCCGCCGCTCGGCAATGTCTTGAGCGGAGATAAAGCGCCCCTCGGCAACCGGCACAAAGCGGATCTTCGCGTAGTTGGGCTCCACGCCGATCACTTGCCCGGAGGTGTTGGCGTAGGCGCTCACCTGGTAGAGATCGTTGCGGCTCAGGTAGCCGGTCACGTCGCGCACCTCCGGCAGCGCGCGCACCGCATCTTCATCGCCCGGCGTCAACTGGTAAGGCCGCATCCCGGTGTGCTGATTGGGCAACGCGGGAATGGTGGCATTCCACATCATCACCAGATCGTTGCCGAAGGTTGACAGTTGCCGGTGCTGTCCGCTGCGGAAACCCTCGCCCAGCCCCACCAGTACCAACAGCGAGCCCACCCCCCACGCAATGCCGAACATGGTCAGGAACGAGCGCAGCTTGTTGGCCAGGATGGCGCGGAAGACCTGATTCAATGTGTCGGAAAAGCTCTGCATGAAGGCTGCCTCTAATTCCTCTGCCGGAGATCACCGTTGCCCATGTGGACCATCAGAAGACCGATACGTTGCGCGCCCGGCCGCGGTTCCCGCAAATTTCTTTTGCGCATCGGGGAACCGCCGCCGGGTCGCTTGCGTAAGCTCATTTCGGAAGGCAGAGGATGCGGAGCCGCATCGCGTGTCCTCTCCTCGCCTTCCTCCTTCATTACCGGCCGGGTCCCGTGGATTGGACCCCATGCATCTCAGGAGGCTGACTGTGGCGCCCGTGCGCAAAGGCAAAAAATTCTGGATCTTCCTCGCGATTGGCGTGTTCCTCCTACTGCTGGTGCTGGGCCTGGCCCTGGTGCATCTGGTCAAGGGCAACACGATTGACGCCAATAAGCTGGCCAAGGTGACGCGCGGCGATGTGGCGCGCTCGGTGGTGGCCACCGGCAAGATTCATCCCATCCTGCAGGTCGAGGTCAAGAGTAAGGCCTCCGGCATTGTGGAAAAACTTTTTGTGGACATCAACGACCGGGTGCACAAGGGTCAGCAGCTGGCCGAGCTCGATCAGGAAGAGATTGAGGCGCAGGTGGCTGCGCAGCGCGCGCAGCTGGCCGCGGCAGAGGCTAACGTCTCCACCTTCGAAGCCGCGCTGGAACAGGACAGGGTGAATGCCGCCGCCCCCGACCTGCCCATGTACAAGGCCACGCTGGACCGCAATCTGGAGATGCAGCGCGAAGGCATTGTGAGCCATCAGATTTTGGACGACGCCAATCGCGACTATCTGGCTGCTCTCACCAAGCGCGATTCCGCCAAGGCGCAGATCGGCGTGGATACCGCCAAGCTGAAGCAGGCCCGCGCCCAGGTGCAGCAATCGCAGTCGAGCTTGAAGCAGCTGGAGGAACAGCTCGGCTACACCACCATCCTTGCCCCCATGGATGGCGAGATTCTCTCCCGCGACGTGGAGATCGGAGACGCGGTCAGCTCCATCCTGGTGCTGGGCTCCACGGCCACGCTGGTGATGACCGAGGGCGACACCAGCGAAGTGTACGTGCAGGGCAAGGTGGACGAGGCCGACATCGCCCACGTCTACATGGGCCAGCCGGCGCGCATCAAGGTGGAGAGCTTCCGCGGGCGCATCTTCGAGGGCAAGGTGACCAAGATTGCTCCCATGGGCGTGGAAAAAGACAACGTGACCACCTTCGAGGTGCGCGTCTCCATCAACAACGCCAATGGCGAGTTGAAGTCGCAGATGACAGCCAACGCCGAGATCCTGCTGGACGAGCACAAGGGCGTGCTCACCGTGCCGGAGAGCGCAGTGATGTACGACGCCAACAAGAACGCCACCGTGGCCATCCCCGACAAGCATCAGAAAGAAGGCTTCCGCAAAGTGCCGGTGAAGGTGGGGCTCTCCAATGGCTCGGTGACGGAAATCGCCAGCGGCCTGAAAGAAGGCGATCAGGTGGTGCTGCAACAGTAGGCATTGCATGCAGCAGACGCGCCTTCGGCGCAGGGCTCAAGAATGCTCCTGGGGCACCCGAAGATCGTTGCGGAGAAAGGCTTGGAGAGAGCCAAAACAAAACGGCGCGAGCTCATGGCCCGCGCCGTTTTGTTTTGCTTGTCGAATTGCCGTCAGGCGAAGGCCGGATTCATGCCCGGCGCGCCGAAGAGGCCCGGCTCCGAAGCTGGCTGATTGTCGCGCACGCGGCTCAGCAGACGGTCCACCACATCGGCCGCCGCGTAGCTCATCTTGCCTTCCGTCAGGAACTCGGCTGCGGTGTTGATGTCGTCGCCGGCAGTCACCAGGGCAGGCTCCACGCGGCCGTCCTTGCGGATCTGCGCATGGCCCACGTTGGCCAGCAGGCCATTGCACAGGCATTTGCGGCCCGCGGTATCTTCTTCCTTGCCGCCCTTGGCCAGGTAGTTGGCCACCGGCTCGGCAGCGCAACGGTAGCCGATGCGGTTGCCGTCCTGATAGGGCTCGCGCAGATAACCTAGATCGCAGACGCGCTGCCGCTGCTGATAAATCGGCAGCTGCGAGCCGGTGCCTTCCAGCACCGCTACCTTGAAGGGGAAGCCAGTGGGCGAAGCCAAACGGTCGGTAAATATATGGCCGCGGCCCTCCCGCGCCTGGGCCAGCAACTCCGTCTTCAGATCGTCGCGCAGGCCCGATTCCTCCGCCAGTGAAAATACCGTGCCCACCTGCACACCGGTGGCGCCGGCGTCGATGGCTTCACGCACCTTGCCCGGACTGCCGTAGCCGCCCGCCAGCCAGAAAGGCACACCCAGCGCACGAAGTCCTTCAATGTCGATGCGGTCGCGGTCGCCGTAGAGGGGCTCGTCGGCTTCGTTCACCTGCAGCTTGCCACGTGGCGGAGCGTTGTGGCCGCCGGCAATCGGACTCTCGTACACAAACCCGTCCACCTTGCCGTTGGCCCGGCGCAGCATGGTGGTGGCCAGGGTGTTGGAACTGATAATCGCCAGGAACTTGGGCCGCACCAGCTCCGGCAGCTTGCCCTCAGCGTAGTCGGCCGGGTTGAAGTGCATCTGGACTTCTTCAGTGGCGCCGGCCACGGCCAGCTTGTAGACCGCAGACTGCTGCGCCGCCAGCGCGTTCAGCACGCCGGGAATGTGCAGCGGAATGCCCGCGCCCATCAGCACGTAGCCCACCCCGGCCAGCATGGCGCCGTAGATGGAGGCCAGATGCGGCATCTGCACCTTTTCCAGGAAGTTGATGCCCACCGGATTCTTGTGACCCTCTTTGGCCAGGAAGACTTCGGCAAAGTTGGAGGTGAGCAGCAGCTCAACCACCTTGCTGTGCTGTTTGACCTGATGCACAGGCAGCACCGGGTAGGGCGCATGCGCCGGCTTGCCGCCGGGCACAAAGTACTCGTTCCACACCCGCCGCGCCATCTCCGGGAAGGGGAAGGCATCGAGTGCGCGCTTCATGTAGCCGCCCTGGTCGCCATCGGCCAGACGGCGGACGAAGAGGGTGTCGAGCGCCGTGCCGCTGACCACGCCGAGCTGACCGGTCTTAGCGACGGCCTGGGCCAGACGCCAATTCGAAACGCCCACCCCCATGCCGCCCTGGATGATTTTGGGCAGCTCGAATTTTGGCATCTCAAACCGGGAAAGATCGAGCTTCGGCATCTCGAACTTAGGCAATTCAAGTTTTGGCAAGTCGAGCCTGGTTAGATCGATCTTTGGCAGTTCCATGCATAGATTCTTTCACAATTCAAGTCAAAAACGCGGCCTGCGCAAGCAGAAAAAATACATCCCGGGACCGGCCTGGAACCTGGATGGCCAGAGGCTGGAGCGCATTGTGGAACAGAAAGCCAAGCGCTGCGGAAGAATGGGCGGCCCCGGGCCTTTGCACAGAAGGGATGCGCTGTTGAAAAAAAGGCGTTTAGAGGGGAATGACGCGTCACACGAAGATCTTTTGTTCGCAGAGATTCCGCGAGCCGCGTTCGTGGAGTCTCGCGAAGACCTCCTCTGCGTTCATTGTCGTCTTGCAGGGCAGCAAGGCAATTCTGCTTCCCCGCAGGGGCTAAAGCCCCCACTCATTTTGCGGCATTTACGGCACGACTGAAGTCGTGCCCGGACACAAAGCTCGGCCTGCGAAGAGTTCTCCGCAGCCTCTGAGGCCGTGCTCTGCCCCAGAACAGAAGCGCTCCTCCGCAGGAGACGCGCCGCGAGCACCGCTGACTCCGCCAGCTCCGCTCGGCTACAACTTTTCGCGCAGGAAGCCGATCACCTGGTCGGCCTGGACCGCACCCACCATATGGCCCTGGGTGTTGACCACGGCCAGGGCGTGCAGATTGTACTTGTCGAAGATCTCGGCCAGATCTTTCTGGTTCAGGTCGGCCGGGCAACTGAGCACGCGGGTCTCGGTGAGCACGCTCAGGCAGGTTCCGGGCTGGGCCATCACCAGCCGGGCCAGTGGCACCACGCCGCGCAGCCCGCCTTTGGCGTCCACCAGGTAGATCTCAGTCACGCTCTCCGGATCGCCATCGAAGGTGCGCAGGGCCTCTACGGCCTGGGCCACGGTGGCCTCCATACCCAGCGCAATGAAGTCGGTGGTCATGCAGCCGGCAGCCGAGTTCTCGTCGAACTCCAGCAGTTCCTCCACCTCCTGCCGCTCCTCGGGCTCCATCTCCTCCAGAATGGCGTCGGACTGCTCTTCGGAGAGCTCGGCCAGCAGGTCGGCGGCCGCGCCGGGGTCCATCTCCTCGACGATGTCGGCAATTTTTTCTTCGTCCAGCTTTTCCAGCAGGGCTTTCTGCAGCTTGGGCTCCACTTCTTCCAGAGCGTCGGCGGCCACATCTTCGTCCAGCGAGGTGAAGACCGCCTCGCGCTCGGCTGGAGCCAGGTCTTCCAGAATGTCGGCCAGCTCCGAGGGGTGAATCTCCGCCAGCCGTTCGTATTCGATGCGCAGCTTGACACGCCGGGCCGGGTCCACCTCGATCACGTCCACAAAATGCCAGGGAATGCCGTTGGGCTTGAAGCGCCGCGAGATCCTTTCCAGCGAGGCCCGCGGGATGATGCCCTTGAAGACTCGCCGGAAGGCGCCGCGCAGGCCCACCTCCACCTCGGCCACGCGCAGCAGATGCACGCCGCCCTGGCCCAGCCACTCCAGATCCACGTCGTTGACGCGCACCACCTTGCGCCCGTGCAGATCGATGATCTGGCGGTCCACCAGGTCCTGCTGCAGGTAGAGGAAGTTGCCCTGATCGTTGAGCGGGGCGATGGCCTCAGTGGAGCGCAGCTCCAGGATGCCGGCCGGGGTCTCCATCACTTCTTCGGAAGGCACCAGCGAGAGCCCGGTGCGGGTCTTCAGCACCAGTCCGGCTACTTTGCCGGCTTCCTGCCCGGTAGCCACGGCGATATCCTGCAGCTTGCCGCACAACTGTCCATGAGCGTCGGTCACCGGCGTTCCCAACAACGCCGTCAGGCTGATCCGTGCGGTGGCGCGTGTCTGCATCGGCTGCTCTCCCTTGGGCAGTGTACCGCGCGAACCGCGCGTCGCGAGACAGGTGGTCAGGATTTCAGCCCCGGAAGCGCAACGCATTTCGGCAGCCCGCGGGCCGCGATCCGGGAGCACCGCTGTTGCCCGTGTCCCCGCCTATGCTCTTCCGGGCTTGTGACTTGACACCACGGGCCCCAGCGATGAAACTTCGAGCAGAGCCAATTCGATGCCGCTGGCCGGCCCCGATTCCGGCCGTTCGCAGGCGCAGATGGGACCGCAAAACCAGTGAGTGCCCCGCAGACAGGTCGTCAAAGTTTCCGCTTGAATTCCACCATGGACAGCGTCAACCAGGTGGAGGCCGCGGCCGGTCAACTGGCCACCGACGCCGGCCTGAGCGAGGACGACTGCTTCCACATCACCATGGCAGTGCGTGAAGCCGCCATCAACGCCGTGCTCCATGGCAACGAATACGACTCCGCCCGACAGATCGACGTGACCCTGGAAAACACCGGCTCCCGGTTGATCTTTGTCATTCGCGATCAGGGCAAGGGGCTGGACCCGGATACCCTGCCCGATCCCCTGGCTCCGGAGAATCTTCTGCGCGGCACCGGCCGTGGCATCTTCCTCATTCGCTCCTTCATGGATGAGGTAAACTTCCGTCAACTGCACCCCGGAACCGAATTGACCATGGTCAAACATCTGGCGCCGGCTGAGGATAGATTTTAAAGCTTTTATGCAGCGCGGATGCACCCTGCCGCATCCAACAGGTGCTTCAGCCTGCAAACGTGCGATAACCTGAGTTCCTACAAGGAGGACGTACCATGGCTCTTACCATTGCTTCCCGCGAAGTCGACGGCGTGACCGTACTCGACCTGAGTGGGCGCATCACCCTCGGCGAGGGCAGCGTGCAGCTGCGTGATGCCATTCGCGATCTGATCGGCAAGGGGCAGAAGTCAATCCTGCTCAACCTTGGCGATGTGAACTATATCGATAGTTCGGGTCTGGGCGAGCTGGTCAGCGCCTACACCACGGCCAAGAACCAGGGCGCTTCGCTCAAGCTGCTCAAGCTCACCCAGAAGGTCCACGACCTGCTGCAGCTCACCAAGCTCTACACCGTCTTCGATATCCATGACGACGAGGCCAAAGCCATCGGCTCGTTCTAAAATCGCAACCGTTGCTGAACCCAGAGAAGAGGCCATCCCGCGAAGGATGGCCTTTTTTGCCGCCCGCAGGCCAGCGCTTTTTACAACACCCAACCATTAAGGGCCCATGCTATGATTTCTGCCTATCATCCGGGCCCCTGCTGCCTCAAGGTTTGGGGGCTGCGTTTCGCAGCCTCGAGGACAGGCATATCCAGGGCGCTGCGGATGATTTAAATGTTGGGGGAGGAATTAGATGGATTTCTTCGATAAAGGGGATTCGGCCAATATCTATACTTCGATCAGTGGACAGGAATTGGCCGATATCGTTCATGAAATGGGGTTCGTCCCCCATCTGAGTACCGATAAAAGCGGGGACCCGGTGATCCGCTTCAACATTGAAGGACTGACCTGCACCATCTGGTTTTACGGTGTCAAGGACGAACGCGCCAACAGTCTGCAGTTCTCCACCGGCTTCGCCGACAAGATCTCTCCATCCAAGGTGAGCGAGTGGAACGCCAACAAGCGCTACCTGAAGGCTTACCTGGATACGGAAGGCGACGTGATCGGCAACATGGACGTCGATCTGGACGGTGGCGTAACCCAGGCCTTCCTCGTCGAGACCCTGAGGCGCTGGCGCGGAGTGTTCCTGAACTTTGTCGATTTCATGTCGAATTAGAACGAAATTAGGCTGGCCTCTGACCGGCTGAGATCGCACTTTGGCATCTCAGCTTCCCCGGTCTCAGAATCGAGACCGGGGGCACCGAGAATGGTTGGAGATCAAACGGTCAGAGGCCGAGCCGCAAAAACAAAGACGCGCCGAGGGCTTGCCCCACGGACGAAGACCTGCCCGCGGGAATTCCGGAGTGGAGCAGCCGAGACTTTGCGTCGACACGCCTGGTGAAAATACTCTAGAACTTCACCTGCGGCGCGTTGCGGGCCGCTTCCGAGGCCTGGAAGTAGGCGTTGTTGGGCTGGAAGCCCGACATGCCCGCCCAGATATTGTTGGGGAATTGCAGCACGAAGGTGTTGTACTCCTTCAGCGCGTCGTTATAGCGCTTGCGGGAGACGGTGATGCGGTTCTCAGTGCCGGAAAGTTCGTCCTGCAGGCGCAGGAACTGCTCGTTCGACTTCAACTGCGGATAGTTTTCCTGCAGCATCAGCAGGCGGCCGATGGCGTGATCCAACTGACCGTTGGCGGCCATCTTGGCCTCCGGTCCGTGCGCGTTGAGCAGGCCGGCGCGGGCGTTGGCAATCTCGCCAAAGACGGTGGTCTCCTGCCGGGCAAAGCCCTTCACCGTCTCCACCAGGTTGGGAATCAGGTCGGCGCGGCGCTGCAGTTGCGTGTCCACATTCGACCAGGCTTCCTTCACATCCTGATCCTTCTGCACCATGGCGTTGCGGGCATGCACGTAGCTGACACCCACCATGCCGCCCACCACCAGCAGCAGCGCAAACAATCCACCCACAATCGCCAGCGTAATTGCCAATCCACGACTCATATTTTTTCTCGTCTCCTCTAACAGTTGTCAGGGATCAGTGGACCGTGATCAGGGATGAGCGTCTTCGTTCCTCAGTCCCGAGTCCCTAGTCCCTCGTTCCCTAGTCCCCTGCCTCTACCAGCTTCCGCCTGCTCCGCCGCCATCGAACCCGCCGCCGGAGCCACCGAAGCCGCCAAAACCACCGCCGCCGTCGCCACCACCGCCAAAGCCGCCACCACCCCAGCCACCGCCGCGCCAGGTACCTCCGCCCCAGCCGCCAAAGAACAGACCCCAGCCAAAGAGCATGCGCAGCAAGGAGAAGCCGCCGAAGAAGATGAGCAGAATCACGATGAAGATCAGCTTGGCCAGAACCATGCCATGGTGCGCGCGATGGTAGCCGGCCATGGGCAGGTCGCCCTGGGCCTCGGTATTCTCCAGCGTGATATGAGCGTCGGCCGCAATCACCTGGGCCAGCTCGTCCACCGCGCCGGTCAGAGCGCCGTCATAGTCGCCCTGGCGCAAGAGCGGCACCATCTCGCGGCCCATGTCGCCGGTCTTGCCGTCGGGCAAAATGCCTTCCAGTCCGGAGGCAATCTCAATCCGGTACTTATGGTCGGCGACGGCCAGCAGCACCATGGCCATGCGGTTCTGGTGCTTGTCGCCCATCTTCCAGTGATCTTCGAGGCTGGTGGCGTAGCTGGCTGCGTCGTCGCCGTCCAGCGACTGCACCGTCACCACGGCCATCTGCGCCTTGGCCTGCTGATCCAGTTGCAGGCAGAGCCGGTCCAGCCGCTCTACGGCCTGAGGCGAGAGCACGTGGGCAAAATCGCTCACATAATCAGTGGGTTGAGGAAGGTCTTCCACCTTTTCGGCCAGCGTGGCCACAGGCAGAAGCGCAAAAAGGGCAGCTACAGCCAGCTGCCCCACGGCGAACAGAACTTTGCGAAAGCGATCCATCGCACTTGATTGTACGCTGACGGCCCCCGGGAAGTTCCCGGGGATGGCCGCTGCTCTACACTGAAAAGACTATGGTTCAGAACTTGCTTTCCGCCGCTCCGGTTGCGCGCCGCGTACACGCCCAGACTGTGCTGCACGGCGTCACCCTTGTGGACGACTATGCCTGGCTCCGCCAGAAGGAGTCACCCGAGGTGATCGCCTATCTGGAGGCGGAGAACACCTACGCCGAAGGCTTCCTGACCCCGCTGGCCGGGCTGCGCGAAGAGCTCTACGGCGAAATGCTCTCCCACATTCAGCAGACCGACGTCTCGGTGCCCTATCGCGATGGCGCCTTCTGGTACTATTCGCGCACCACGGAGGGGTTGCAGTACGCCATCTTCTGCCGCAAACCGGATGCGGCCGGCTCCCTGAACGCGACCGCGCCAGAAGAAATCCTACTGGATGGCAATCAGCTGGCCGAGGGCCAGGCCTTCTTTGCCATCGGCGACAACGATGTTACCGACGACGCCCAGGCGCTGGCCTACACCACCGACACTACCGGCTTCCGCCAGTACACGCTGCACATCAAGAATCTGGCCAGCGGCGAAACCGCGGCCAACCTGGTGGAGCGCGTGGGCTCCATCGCCTGGGCAGCCGACAATCAAACCCTCTTCTACACCGTGGAAGATGAGGTGCAGAAGCGCCAGTACCGTTTATACCGGCATACGCTCGGAACGCCGTCCGCAAGCGACGTGCTGGTCTACGAAGAGACCGACGAGCGCTTCAACCTGTCCGTGGGCCGCACCCGCGACGGCGCTTATCTGATCCTTGAATCCTCCAGCCACATCACCAGCGAGTCGCGGGTGCTCGAGGCCGGCAATCCCACCGGTGAGTTCGCGTTGATTGCCGAACGCATCGACGATCAGGAGTACTCCATTGATCATCGCAACGGCCTGTGGCTCATCCGCACCAACGACGTGGGCCGCCACTTCCGCCTGGTCACCGCGCCGGTGGCCACGCCCGATCGCGCCCACTGGACGGAGCTGGTCGCGCATCGCGAGGCGGTGATGCTGGAAGACGTGGATCTCTTCCGCGACTTCTTCGTCGTCAGCGATCGCGAAGATGGCTTGCCGAGGCTGCGCGTGTGGCGCTTTGCAGGCGATGGGCCTGAGGCTGCGCAGACCGAGGAGATCGCGTTCCCCGAGCCGGCCTACAACGCCTTTCCGCACATCAACCGCATCTTCGACGCCACCAGCTTCCGCTACGCCTATCAATCGCTGGTCACGCCCAGCTCGGTGTACGAGTACGATCTGGCGCAAAAGAGCCCCCGGCTTCTCAAGCAGTTGGAGATTCCGGGCGGCTTCGATCGCACCCTCTACGCCAGCGAGCGCGTCCACGCCCGGGCCAGCGATGGCACCCTGGTGCCCATCTCCATCGTCTATCGCAAAGACAAATTCGAGCACGGCTCCAATCCGCTCTACATCTACGGCTACGGATCGTATGGCTATGCGCTGCCCATCGGCTTCAGCTCCAACCGCCTGAGCCTGCTGGACCGCGGCCTGGTGATGGCCTACGCGCACATCCGCGGCGGCGGCGACCTGGGCGAGCTGTGGCACGATGCCGGCAAGATGCAGCGCAAGATGAACACCTTTACCGACTTCATCGCCTGCACCGAGCACTTGACCCTGCAGGGCTACGGCGATCCCGCGCGGGTAGCCATCGAGGGCGGATCGGCGGGCGGCCTGCTGATGGGCGCGGTAGTCAACCTCAAGCCGGAGCTCTTCCGCGTGGTGCTCTCGCATGTGCCCTTTGTGGATGTGATGAACACCATGCTGGACGCCAGCCTGCCGCTGACCGTGCCGGAATACGAAGAGTGGGGCAACCCCAACGAGGAAGAGTCCTTCCGCGTCATGCTCAGCTACTCGCCCTACGACAATCTGAAGCCGGGCGCGTATCCCGCGATGCTGGTGAAGACCTCGCTCCACGACAGCCAGGTGATGTACTGGGAGCCCGCGAAGTATGTAGCCAAACTGCGCACCCTCAAAACCGACCACAACCCGCTGCTGCTGGTGACCAACATGCAGGCCGGCCACGGCGGCTCCAGTGGCCGCTACGACTACCTGAAGGAGATCGCGCTGGATTACGCGTTTTTACTGCGGGAGCTGGAGATGATCGGCTGAGGCCGATGGCTGTGATACCGTTTGGTGGACCTTCAGGATATACCATGCAACGTTCGATCTGGGTTGTAGCTCTGTTTCTTGTCTTATTGGTTTTGCCTGCGTGCGCGCAGCAAACTATGGTTCCGCCAGCCCCTGACGTTCCACCGGTTGGCTCTATCCCCAAAGGGGGACATCCGCCCGTTGCCCTCAAGACTGTAGATCCTGATATGCCGCAGGAGGCCCGCAAGACAGCCGACGACGGCATTTGTGTGGTGCGGCTGACGGTAGACGCCAACGGCATGCCGCAGGACATGAGCGTACTGCGCTGTTCCGACCCCATTTTCGAGCCCAACACGCTGAAAGCCCTCGCGCAATACCGCTTCCGTCCGGCGAGCAACGCCACGGGAGAGCCTATCGCGGCGCAGATCTCCGTGGAAGTTCACTTCAGTTTCACCGGCTCCAACGGCCAACCACTGGGGCGCGTACCCACCGCACAAATTGGCTATGCCTTCGCCTCGCTGCCCGGCATTACGTCCACTGAACCGGACACTGAGGGAGTCTATCCTCTCACCAAGCAGATGGAAATGCCAACACTCACTGCGATCGTGGATAAGGGATACTCGCAGGCCGCAGAAATCTTCGATCAAGGCATCTCCTGCAGTATTCAGCTTACCCTCAGCGCCAAGGGCAAGCCCTCTGACCCGCAGATCGAGCACTGCGACAAACCAACGCTGGAAAAGCCGGCCATGGATACGTTGATGAGTTCGCACTTCAAGCCGGCCAGACTGAACGGGAAACCGGTCGCGGTGCGGTTGATCGTCCGCTTTATCTACAAGGGCTTTGCGCCAATGAAGTAGGGGTGGCTCCGCGCCACAACCGCGGCAAAGAAGAAAACAAACCCGCCTGCATCGTCCATGAAACGGATCCAGGTTGGTTCGTTTCGGAGGCATCCCTCCTTTTGGCCCTCTTTCACTTTGTTCCTTCGTCCCTCGCCCTTCAGTCTCCTGTGCCTTCCGTCAGCGCTTCGGTTTGCTTGCTCATCTTGGCGGTGCGTTGAATCTTGTCCCAGTTGAAGGGCTTGCCGTCGATGGCGCGTTTGACGGTGCGCAAGAGCACGATGGAGAAGACCTGGCGATAGGCAAAGCGCTGCAGCCAGATGTGGAACAACAGCCATCCATCGCCCTTGTTGGCGGGGTGTTTGCGCTCCAGCGAGAAGGCCACCGAGGAGGTCACGAAGTCGATGACCAGGAAGGCCAGGAAGTAGGCCACCAGCTTGAGCAGCCCCGCCACCGATGCCGCTTCCGGATGATAGTAGCGGTCCACAAAGAAGTTGACCACGCCGGCCACAAACATCAGATCGATGAAGGGCGAAACTAGCGGCAGCAGCATCTGGAAGATGAGGATGTTGGGCAGCGCGAACAGGCCCATGGCCTTGTTGCGCACAAAGGCCGCGCGATGTTTCCACACTGCCTGCAGGGTGCCGAAGGACCAGCGGAAGCGCTGCCGCATCAGCCCGCTCATGTCGATGGGCGCTTCGGTAAAGGCCAGCGCGCGGTCCTCGTAATCCACGCGGTAGCCGTGCTCCAGCAGGTTCATGGTCAGGTCGGCGTCTTCGGCCACAGTATTCAGCGGGTAGCCGCCCGCCTCGCGCACCGCCGCGGTGCGCCATGCGCCAATGGCTCCCGGCACCACGGTGACCACGTGCATCAGGTCCAGCGCGCGGCGCTCAAAGTTCTGGCTGGTGATGTATTCCAGTGCCTGCCAGCGGGTCCACAGGTTCACGCGGTTGCCCACCTTGGCATTGCCGGCCATGGCCGCGATGCGCTGATCTTCAAAGTGAGAGATCAGCTTGCTGATGGCGTCGGCGGCAATCACCGTGTCGGCATCGATGCCCACATAGAACTCTTCCGTCAGCTGCTCGATGGCAAAGTTGAGCGCTGCGGCCTTGCCGCCATTGGGCTTGGTCAGCACCTCCACGCGGCCGGCGGCAATCTCCCGGGCGTAGGCCTCGCGCACCACCTCCGCGGTGCGGTCCGGCGAGCCGTCGTCGATCACGATCACGCGGATGTTCTTGTAGTCCGAGTTCAGCACCGAGCGCACGGTGCGCACAATGACGGTCTCTTCCTTGTAGGCCGGCACCAGCACCGCTACCCGCGGCAAGAAGCCCGCCGCAGGCGTGGGATGCTTTTTGAAGACGCGGTCGATCACGGCCAGAATGCCCACCAGCAACAGGCGCGCGCTCATCAGCACGTCGCCCACAAAGAAGACGATGAAGATGAATTTGGCCACCAGGGCCAGGCTGGAGAAGGCAATGGAGTCCGGCAGGGCGCGCACCCGCTGCCAGAAGGTGAGTTTGGGCATCACGTCGGCCGTGGTCTTGTCCATCAGGGCAGAGACGGGCACAATCGTGTAGCCGTGGGCGCGCAGCGCGTCGATCAGCAGCGGCAGCGCCAGCACCGTGTTCCGGCGGTCACCGCCGCCATCGTGCATCAGGATGATGGAGCCGCGGAATTGCGGCTTGGCCTTCATCGTCTCCATCTGCTGGAGCACGGTGTTGACAATTTCTTCCGGGGTCTTGCGGGGATGCTCGTTCCAGTCGTCGGTGTCGATCTTGTTCCCGATGATGATGTGGTTGGCATTCTGCACGCGCACAATCGGCTCGGCCTGATCGTCGGTATCCGGCTCCTCGTCGATGTCGTAGGGCGGACGGAAATAGAGCGGCTGGATGCCCAGTTTGGAGGCAAACAGCCGGTCCGTCAGACTCAGTTCCAGCTCTAGCTGGCGCGACGAAATTTCGCTGATGTCCGGATGGGTGTAGGTGTGGTTGCCGATCTCGTGGCCTTCGCGCACCACGCGCTGCATCAGGCCCACATTCTCCTGCGCCTCGGCGCCGATCAGCATGAAGGTGGCCTTTACGCCCTTCTGCTTCAGAATCTCCAGGATCTTCGGCGTCCACTGCGGGTCGGGGCCGTCGTCGAAAGAGAGCGCCACTTCGTTCGGCTTGTAGCCGTATTGCTGGATGGTGTAGGTGCGTGGATACACATCCATCTGCTCATCCACAATCAGCTTGCGCTGCGGATCTTTCTCGTCGGTGTCCACGGTGACCGAACGCCGGCCGGGCTGGGGCAGATGCGTCACCTCCAGAATGTCGCCGTCGCCCTCGGTATCCACGTCGTGGCCCGGCTGCACTTTGCTGAGCGCCTGCAATGAGCCGGGACTGCTGGGCTTGTCCCACACGCTCCACAGCGAATTATCTTCCTCGCCCAGCCGCCACAGGGCAAAGGTCTGCAGGCCCAGCTGGCGCGCCGCCCGCATCTGGTTCAGCAGGGTCACGCCGTCCAGAAACCAGACCACATGCTTCTGGTGCTTGTCCTCGTCAATGTACTCAAAGTGAGGATTGAGCGAGTCGGAATCCATGTCCAGATCGGCATCGGCATCGGAGGCGCGCTGCCAGGCCTCGGTCACGCTCAGATCCTCGGTATCGAGCACCTCGGGCTTGAATTTGCGCCGGCTCTTCTTGGCCTCCGGCATGGACAGGGTCCAGTCGTAGCCGTAGTTGCCCACCGCGCAGATCAGTTTTTCCTTGGGCACAAACTTCAGCACCCGTTGCAGATTGGCCACAAACCAGTCCTGCGACGCCACCGGACCGGGTTCGCTGTCCACCTCGTGCTGATCGTAGTTCATCAGGATAATGCCGTCGGAGTTGGCGGCAATCTGGCGGAACTCGTCGTCGCCGGCGCCGATCACGGTGTTCACGTAGAGCCGCAGGTTGCGCATGTGCAGCTGCGCATAGAGCTCGCGGATGAACTGGAGGTAGTTCGCGTCGGCCTCGTCGGGCAGGCTCTCCAAGTCCAGCGACAGGCCCGGATAGGTCCACTCGTACTTCTTCGGATCGTCCTTGGTGGGAGCGGGGCGGCGGAAGGCGGTCAGAAAATGGACAATATCCACGATCAGGGCCGTGCGCTTGGCCGGATCGGCCAGCATGGCGCCCACCGTCGGGTCCCAGGTCTGGGTGTTGGAGTTGTAGTTGTTCAGGTGGGGGAAGATTTCGGTGTCTTCGTGCGCCACCTGGATCACGCGCTTGATGCGGTTCTCCGCATCCGGATCGTGCACCTGGGTGGCGTCCACCAGCGTGTACTCGCGATGGCTGTCGTTGTTGATGGCCTTCAGCTTGGGCGAGCTGGAGTCCACATGCAGCCATTCCGGAAAGAGCATGTCGATCTGGTGCACATGCTCCTTGAAGGAGGCGTAGCTGGCCGCGTCGTAGGGCACGTAGTAGGCGGCGCGCAAACCTTCGCCGGTGTTGAAGACGATCTGGGAGGCTTTCAGGTCAGTCTTGCGGCGTCCCGGCCGGGCCGGACGCGTGCTCCGCACCAGGGGCACACGATCGGGGACCGCACGGTAGTTGTGCTTGCTGGCCGGCAGCAGCAATTCCGGTAGATGCTGAGCACGGAAGATGTTGAAGATAAATGCCGCCAGAACCAGCGTGAAGGTGACCGCCGCGATATCCAGAAGGCGGCGCAGCCGCTTCCAGCGTTTCCGTTGCGGGTCGTAAAAAATCTGCTCGTCGGCCATGCCTGGTTCCGAACTCCTTGCCCTGCGCCCGGGGCGCGCTTCCTCGGCGCGGGTCTTCCACAATCCTTGCGAATCCCCTGCCTTCCTCTAGGCTATAACAATAGTCATCGATGCTAGCGCCGTTCCGGAAGGTCTGTATCCACGATGCAATGCCCACCCCTCATTCCAGCTCCAAGCCGGAATGGCCGCACGCCGGCCGTCCTTGCGATCCCGCCATGCCGGAACCGCTGGATCCAGAGTGCGATGAAATGAAGACCCAGCACGATTTCCTCTCCCCCTGGCGCCTTGCCGCCGGCGTTGCTTTGCCCTTGCTTCTGGGCCTGTTGCTGCGTCTTTATGCCCTTGGGCAGCTCTTTCTGCCCATCGGCGACTCGCTGATTTACGGCGATATCGCCCGGAATCTGCTGCGCCATGGCCAATACGCGCTGACCGCTACCAATGGCGAGGTCTACTCCACCCTGATCCGCCTGCCCGGTTATCCCTTCTTGCTGGCCGCCTGCTTCAGGATTTTTGGCATGGAAAATTATTTTTTTGCCAGCTGCCTCCAGATCGCGCTGGAGCTGGCCGGCTGCCTGCTGCTGGCCGATTTTGTGCGCCGTGTGGCGCCCGCGACCCTGGCCCTCCGCGCGGCTTGCATCGCGCTGTGGCTCAGCTGCCTTTGCCCCTTCACCGCCTCCTACACCGCTACTCCACTGGCCGAGACACCCACGCTCTTCGCCATCGTTCTGGCGCTCTGGTCCATGGCCGTCTTCCGCCACAAGCCGTCCTGGGTGGCCGCGCTCAGCTTCATTTTGGCCATCACCTTTGCCGCCCTGCTCCGGCCGGATGGCGCGCTGGTAGCCGTGGCCCTGGCTCCGGCCGCACTCCTCGGCCTGCCACGCGGCCTTATCCAGCCGGCCCGCCTGGCGCGCATCGCCACGGTCTGCGCCCTGCTCGCTTTGACCCCCTTTGCGCTGTGGACCGCGCGCAACTGGAAAACTTTCAAAGTTTTCCAGCCGCTGGCCCCCCATCTGGCCAACGATCCCGACGAGGATCCGCACCTGGGCTGGGAAAGCTGGATCAAGTCCTGGTGCCTGGACTTCAACTGCACCTATAACGTCTACTGGAACGTTCCCGGCGGCGATCTGGCGCTCGGCGATCTGCCCAGATGGGCCTTTGATTCCCCGGCGCAGCAGGCCGAGACCGCTGCCCTGGCCGCCGACTACAACCGGACCCACGAGCTCACCCATGCCTTCGACCTCCGCTTTGCCCAGCTGGCCGCGGAACGCGCTACGGCGCATCCCTGGCGCACCCGGCTGGGTCTGCCGCTGGGCCGGCTGGGCAACATGTGGTTCAGCCCGCGCACCGAAAATCTACCCCTTGAGCTGGACTGGTGGAACTCTGCCGCCCATCCGGCGGAAACCCGCGTTGCCTGGGCACTGGTGGCGCTCAATCTGCTCTATCTGGCTCTGGGCGTGGCAGGCCTCTGGCTGCGGCCCCGCTTCTGGCCGGCCATGCTGGCTTACATCCTGCTGCGCAGCCTGATGCTGACCACTGTTCAGGCTCCGGAAACCCGGTACACGCTGGAATGTTTCCCCATGCTCTTTGCGCTGGGCAGCGTGGCGTTGGCTGCATTCTGGAACCGATGGTTCTCCGGCCGCGCGGCCGGTGGGGACTCTCGCTCCGCCGCCGCCTGAAACAGTTGGCGCGCGCCGTTCGTTTCCCAAATCCGCGCGCAGTTCCCCCGGTCTGGCGCCTGCTTGGGACAGTTTTCTGTCCCCGATGCAACCCGGCCCAGCCCTGTGGCATCATTGGGAATACGGTTCTCCGCAATGCGGCATGGACATGGTCCGGAAGGCAACTTCCCCGGGGCAGGGCTTTCCCTTCCTCTTGCCTGTACGACCGGCTGATCGACGCTCCTGACGAGCCGAAACACGCGCCGCGATCTGCACCTCCGGATCTGCGGCCCTGAATTGACTCTTTTTGCTGAAGAAAGCTGGTTGCCATGAGCATTTCCCCGATTCTGACCGAAGGCAGTGGAGCGTTGGACCCGGCCGGCGTAACGCTACGGCCCCACGCCCGAAGAACCTCTCCGGAACCGTTGACCCTGCACCTGCCGGCGCGGTTGGTGGAAGCCGCGGGCCCGCATCGCCAGGCCGAACTCTTTTACCTGCAAAAACAGATTCACTCCCAGACCCCAATGGTGGTGGTGCTGGAAGACAACAGCCGCGTAGAAGGGGTCATCGAGTGGTACGATGGCGCCGCCATCAAGGTGCGCGGACGGTTCCGGACGCTCATCTACAAGAGCGCCATCAAATACATGTACAAGGTCGGAGATCAGGGTCTGCAGAGCTGAACGCAGCTCCCGTGTGGAGCGTCAAAGATGCAACGAAAAGCAACCGCAGATCCTTCGACTCACCACCCCCAAACGGAAGTACGTTTGGGGCCCCGTTCGCTCAGGATGACAGCGTTGTTTTGTGCGAACTCGTTGTTTTGCTACGAACTTCTACTAGAGCGCCTAGCGCGCCGCCTTGCGCAGCCGGTCCTCGATGGCCCGGCCGATGCCCCGGTTGGGCGGCAGCGGGCACAGAATCACCTGGCAACCCAGCCCATCCAGCCGCCGCAGGCCGGCGTAGAGAGCGCGGGCCAGAGTCTCCGGCTGCTTCCAGACCCCCCAGGAGAAGATCTCGGCTGCTGCAAGCTCTCCCGGCAATTCCACCTCGGCGGGCAGCATCACTCCCAACCGCTGGCCGGCATGGGGCCGGGCAGCCTCCGCCAGCAGCGCAGCCAGACAGCTGAATTCACCCTCCACCAGCACCAGCCGCGCGCGCGGCGCGTAGTGGCGGATGCCGACTCCGGGCGAGGGCAGGCTCTCGGGAGGTTCCGGGCTGGTTTCCGCGCCAGACCGGTCACCGGGGGCAACATAGAACTCCACTCCCTGGACCACGCGCTCAATCTCTTCCCGTGTCACCGCTCCGGGCCGGTAGATGACCGGCGGCGTCTGGGTTGGGTCCAGCACGGTGGACTCCACGCCGTGGCGGGCCGGGCCGGCATCCACAATGGCGTCGATACGGCCATCCAGGTCGGCCAGCACGTGCGCGGCGGTGGTGGGACTGATGTGGCTGAACAGGTTGGCTGAGGGCGCAGCAATTGGCACCCCGGCGCGATGGATCAGCTCCCAGGCCACCGGATGCGCCGGCATGCGCACGCCCACCAGCGGCCGGCCAGCCGTCACTGCGTCCGGAACCCGCTCGGAACGCGGCAACAGCAGCGTCAGCGGACCGGGCCAGAAGGCTTGGGCCAGACGCCGCGCCGGCTCCGGAATCTCCCGGACCAGGGGCCGGACCATCTCCAGCGTATCCACGTGCACGATGACCGGGTCCCAGTGGGGCCGCTGTTTGGCGGCAAAGATCCGCGCCACAGCCTCCGGATCGAGCGCATTCGCGCCCAGCCCGTAGACGGTCTCGGTGGGCAGAGCCACCAAACCGCCGGCGCGCAAAATCTGCGCGGCCTGCTCCAGCGCCTCGATTGCTTCCGGGGTGTGCAGATGATTGGGATCAACGGTGAATCGAAGGGTCACAGCTCTATTTTCGCCCCTTCGGGCGCACAAGGCCAAACGGCTGAATCATCAGGGGAAGCAAATCCCCTGTTCCAGCTGGCGCTCATGCGGCACGAATTGGCAGTGCCACCAACCGCACGCCTAACGCAGCGCAGACACGGTTCACGGTGTCGAGCCTTGGCTCGCTCCCCGGCCGAAGAGCTTTGTAAAGAGCCTCCCGCGTAATGCCGGCAGAGCGAGCGATCTCCGTCATCCCCCGGGCGCGGGCGATATCGCCCAGGGCAGCGGCAAGAAGCCCCGCATCATTGGCCGCCAGAATGTCGGTCAGATAGGCCGCAATCGCCTCTTCGCTGTCCAGGTAAGGAGCCGCGTCGAAGGCGGGCAATTCGTCCATTTTGATTCGTTTCTTCATCGCTCCGATTCCTTCTCAGTCCAGCAAGGCGGCCAGCACCTTCGCCCGTTTGATATCGCTGTTCTGCGTACGCTTGGAGCCGCCTGCCAGCAGGACGATCAACTGGCTGCCGCGCTGGGCCAGATAGATGCGCCACCCCGCTCCAACATGAATGCGCAGTTCGGAAATGCCATCGCCAACCGGCTTCACGTCCCCCATCAAGCCAAGCTCCAGACGCTTGATGCGCGCCACGACCACTCCGCGCACCGCCCCATCGGACAAGCCGTCCAGCCAAGCCGTGAACTGGGGCAAAGCCTTGATCGTGAACATGGACAGAGTGTAATCGATCGATTACAT
>Ga0371490_1000212_pt1 | contig 49620 bp, 41 predicted proteins | sample MB2SIPfraction_FD_207959 | JGI IMG/M metagenome (GOLD analysis project Ga0371490, IMG submission 207959) | Lab enriched peat soil microbial communities from McLean, Ithaca, NY, United States - MB28FN SIP fraction | ecosystem: Environmental > Terrestrial > Soil > Wetlands > Peat | place: USA... | reverse complement strand
GGCTAGACGCGAACCCTCCAAAGGCCCCCGGAAAGGAGCGGGATAGAAACTGGATCGCATGAATTCCAATTCGACGTCACAAAATTGCTCGAACCGAAACCTATATCGAGTTTTCACACGGACTCGTAAGCCCTGGGAAAAAGCCCTCAACCCGCCGGCGGGAAGCACTGCTTCCCCGGCACCCCTCTCCCGCGCGGGCGGGCGAGGGGACCATGAGCGCTAAGATAAGCTGTGTTTATTTTGGCCACGGAGGGGCCAACCGTGAATAGCCGAAGGTTTTGACCTGCGGATAACAGAAGCTACGCGGCCGCCCAACCCCAGCGTGGTTGACCCTCCAAGAGGTCGGCCCCTCCAGAACCGGAGTCCTTTCGGGCCTAATGTTTCCGTAGGCTTCACCTACGGCCACTCACTTTCGCTTCACCAACACTAACCCCATCCCGATCAGCATGAGGACCGAGCATTTCCGCCTGCTTTAAACCGCCCTCCGCCTCCGCAGCGCGCCCGCCAGTCCCGCAAGCCCCGTCCCCAACATCAAAAACGTCCCCAGCATTAAAAGCGTCGGCGGTTCCGGAATCGGTGGGGCGGCAATGTCGGTGGCGATGTCGGCGGCGATATAAGTGTCCACAGCTGTGGTCGGGTGCAACCCATCCCAGAAGAGGTACTGGTTGGGATCGGAGCACACCATTACACCATTGTAGCAGGGGTCCGTCACGTCGGTCAGTCCAAATGCTGCCGGGTCGTTCACAAACTCGTTAGCCAAGCCGAAGAAATTAAAGTAAATCGCGCCCTTGGGAAGCGAGGCCTGCAGTAAGCTGTTGAACTCTAGGGAGAATGCAGTCGCCGCAGGATTGCCGTAGTAGGCGGGCGTCAGGCCCATGTTGGCCATCCCCGGCACCAGGATATGTTGCGCGCCGTCAGCCTGTAGACTGCTTACGATAGAGTCGATGTCCGTCACGGCCAGAGTCGCCGAGCCGCCAGTCCGAAAATCATTGAACCCGCCCCACACCACAAAGAGCGAGTTGGGCACAATCGGCGAAGCCAGCAGGGGGGCCGAGCCCTTCAACTCGGGGATCATTCCAGGCAGGCCATGAGTACCTAAGCTGGTTTGTGTGCCCCCGTCGTGATGGTTCCCAATGCCCGTAGTGGCCCCGTCCCAGGCAAAGTCATACAGCGGAGCGCCAATCATTGCAGCCAGTTGCTCCACCGCCACTGGCCCGTTAGAATCGCGGCCATTCCAATTCGGCGCGGACGGTTGGCCGGTGGCGGCGTAAAGATTCCCGTTGTCCGAAAGGCTGTCTCCGTAGACAATAACCGAGGAATATGTAAAGCTGCCCGCTCGCAGTGAATCTGGCGACATGACACACAGCAAGCCCAGCACAGTAATCGAGAAGACAATCTTCGCTCTCATATTCATAAAGACCTCGCTCGCAAGTAAGTTTGGATTTCCTCGTTTGAGTGACAAAAAAATCACGCTTCGGTATTGGTGTCAAGTGCTCACGGGCTCGTGAGCCGGCAGCACTCTCGGCCGCCCTACACTTGGTCGTGAGCTTCTCGTCTCGACAAAGCCGCACCATCACGTAAGTGGGGTTACGACGCATATCACTTTATTAGCATCACAGAATTGCGCAATGGCCCGAATGTGCCGATTTTTCGGCATACGGTGCCGTAACAAACGGCACTGAAGTGCCATGTCAAATAGTCCACATTTGGTAGGGCGTCAAGACATAGCCGCAAAGCAGAAATCTCAGCCATGTAGCCTCCAGCGATAAGCAATGCCTATTCAGCTTTGTTGAATGGCTTGATCCTGGGAGGTTCACGTGGACAAAGAAGGGAGTGAAGCGCGGACCTGTTTTGAAGGTCCGCGGCTTTTCGTGCCCGCAATTTCGTTCCGTTCACTATGGCCTCCGCGCGGCATCGCGCGTAAATTGATCGCATGTCCAGGTTGCCACGTCCGTACCTTCATGACCGCAACATTTTTGTGACCGTGAAATTGCTCCTGTGGGGGCGCAAGCTGAATCCAGTGGAGCGAGCGAGCCGCAAACCCGGAAGCAACGAGAGCGCCCACAAGCGCAGATGTTGTCGCAACCTAGTGTCCTGAGTCAGAAGTTCGCTGTATTAGTTCTCAACCTGGTGGGCGACCGTCCACAGCCCCGTCAGGGGCGAAATAATGTGGCCCAGGGCGCAAGCCCTGGGAAAAAGCCCTCACCCCGCCGACGGGAAGCACTGCTTCCCCGACACCCCTCTCCCGCGCGGGCGGGAGAGCGGACCATGAGCGGTAAGATAAGCTGTGTTTATTTTGGCCCCGGAGGGGACAACCGTGAATAGCCGCAGGTTTTAACCTGCGGATAACAGAAGCTACGCGACCGCCCAACCCCAGCGCGGTTGACCCTCCAAGAGGTCGGCCCCTCCAGGGCCGGAACCATTTCAGGCCTAATGTTTCCGCAGGCTTCACCTACGGCTACTCACGGGCTTCGCGGGAATGGAGCGCATAGAATCGACCACATGCTTATCTTAGCGCCTATGGGAGAAGGGACGGGGTGAGGGAGCACTCCCCCAACCTACGGCTCACGAGTGGGTGTGGAACTTTGGCGCGCTGTAGCGGCGATCTCTGATCGCCGAAGTTGTTGATTCTAAATAACGGCGGTCAGAGACCGCCGCTACAAATCAAAGTTCTCACACAGACTCTCACGCCGTGGGCCACATTATGTCGGGCTGACTTGAGCAACGAACTTCTGACTCAGGACAGCAGAATGCCGCTATCCCTCGCACGTCACCCGGCCGAGGCAGGCGCGAGAATCACGGCATTCTCGCCAGGAATTCTTGGACTTGGCGCTCGGTGGGCGCGGAATCAGCCCCGCCCAGTCCGAGGGTGGCAAGCGCTCCGGCGGCGTTGGCATAGCGGGCGGCTTCGGTGAAACTCTGGCCACGGCAGAGCGCAGCGAAAAATCCGGCAGCGAAGCAGTCCCCGGCGCCAGTCGTGTCAAGGGGGTGCACGGGGAAACCCGGTGAGGTGAACGCGCTCAGGGGGGATTCCACATAGCACCCTGCTGGTCCCAGCTTGACGACGACCGTCCCGACGCCCAGACCGCGCAGGCGACGCGCGATGGCGGCGGGTTCGGCCTCACCAGTCAGTTGCTGCCCTTCTTCCCGGTTGGGAAAAATGAAGTCGGTACAAACGAGCGCAGGCTCAAGGAGCTTGAGCCAGCGCCCCCCGACGTCCCAACAGATGTTGACCGAGGTCAGGCAGCCCATCTCCCGGGCACGCTGGAGGGCGCGCGCCAAGGGCGCTCCGTCGAAAGAGGGCAGGGCGAAGGCGCTCGCGTAGTGAAAGATGCGAGCCCCCTGGACGCGCGTCCAATCGAGGTGCTGCTCTGAGAAGTGGGCGCTCACTCCGCGCAGGTGCAGGAAGCGGCGCTCGCCCGTCGCCTGAACGAGCACGATCGAGGTGGACGTCTTGGCGCCCGGGAACGTAACCAGGCCCGAGTCATCGATGCCTTCGGCGCGCACGCGCTCGCGGAGAAACTGGCCGAACCGGTCCTCGCCGAGGGCGGCCGCAATGCGCACTCCCACGCCCAGGCGAGCCAGGGCGATCCCGGTGTTGATGCTGTTGCCGCCGGGGCCGAGCGCCACATCCTCGAGGTGCTGGCTTGTCCCGGGGGGCGCGAGATGATCCACCGGCCGCGCCAGAACGTCAGCAACCGCATTGCCTGCGCAGAAGACCTCGCAATGACTACTCATGGCATCTGACACCCCCGCCGGGGCCGCAAGACACGCTGGCGATCAGCTTCGCAGAACCGGCGGCTTCTGACTCACGCCCTAACCTGGGCCGGGCGCTGATTATACGCGCTCCCACTTTGCCGACAAGGTGCGTTTTCGGCCGGGATCGGACATGGAACTGCTTGTGGTGCAGCTTGGGCCGTTTTCGAACCTCAGAATGTCCTCACGAATCGAGAAGGCAGGGCTTCTTCGATGAGCCGGACCGGGAGTCGCTGACTCCGCCTCGCAACTGTCCGCCCCGCAACTTGACGCCATTTTTTCTGGCGTGATATGATGCGCGGCTTTCGCGAGTTCTCCGCAAGTGAGGAAGCTCTCCTGAAAGCCGCGTTTCGGAGAAGCCAACCAGCCCCCCCTGGGGTGTAATGAGGGAGTTCTAATCGGAGGAAATACGATGCACCTTTCAGTTCTTCTCACCCTTAGTGTGCTCACCCTAACTATTTGTGCTTTTTCTCAGCCACTTCTGCGCCAGTGGTTCACCTGTGTCTGGGCTCAGCACGGCCGGATTGCCAAGACGATCATAGCGGGCGCGGGTTTCCTGTTGCTATCGGCGCCGGGAGCGTTCGCGGCGCCTCCTGAAGAGGCTGCGGGCGAAGCTAACCTCAAGGTCCCCGATCTTTCCCAGGTACAGTTTTTGGGGGTAGACGGGCACAAGCTGTTGATGTTCGGCATCCTCTTTTGCATCTTTGGGCTGCTGTTTGGGTTGATCATCTATAGCAACTTGAAGAACCTGCCGGTTCACCGTGCCATGGGGGAGATCTCCACGCTGATTTGGGAATCCTGCAAGACCTACCTGATCACGCAAGGCAAGTTTCTGCTCTTGCTGTGGGCATTCATTGCTGCCGTCATCCTGCTTTATTTTGGGGTGCTGCTGAAATATGAAGCTATCCGTGTGGTGATCATCCTCTTCTTCAGCCTGGTAGGAATCGCCGGCAGTTACGGGGTGGCGTGGTTCGGCATTCGCGTCAACACGTTTGCCAATTCCCGCACGGCGTTTGCCAGCCTGCGTGGCAAGGCCTTTCCTGTTTTTCAGATTCCCATCCGGTCCGGGATGAGCATCGGCATGATGTTGATCAGCGTCGAGCTGCTGGTGATGCTCATTATTCTTCTCTTCATCCCTGGTGACTATGCCGGTCCCTGCTTCATTGGGTTCGCCATCGGCGAATCCCTGGGTGCGGCCGCGCTGCGCATCGCCGGCGGCATCTTTACCAAGATCGCCGATATCGGTTCCGACCTCATGAAGATCGTCTTCAAGATCAAGGAAGACGACCCACGCAATCCCGGCGTGATTGCCGACTGCACGGGTGATAACGCGGGCGATTCGGTGGGACCTACTGCCGACGGCTTTGAAACCTATGGGGTGACGGGCGTGGCGCTGATCACCTTCATCCTGCTGGCGGTGAAAGACCCGACCGTCCAGGTGCAATTGCTGGTTTGGATCTTCGTGAGCCGCATCATCATGTTGCTGTCCAGCGCCGTGTCTTACTTCCTTAACGGCGCAATTGCCAAGGCCCGGTACGGCAACGCGGATCGGATGAATTATGAGGCGCCGCTGACTTCGCTGGTCTGGATCACCTCCTTTGTTTCGATCGCCTTCACCTACGTTACCTCGCGGCTGATTGTTCCCAGCCTGGGCGGCGACACCTCGCAGTGGTGGAAGCTGGCCACGATCATTTCCTGTGGAACGCTTGCGGGCGCGCTCATCCCGGAACTCGTCAAGGTCTTCACTTCCACGGAATCGCGGCATGTCCGCGAGGTGGTCACTTCCGCCTCGGAAGGTGGGGCCTCGCTGGGCATTCTTTCCGGCTTCGTGGCCGGAAATTTCTCCGCCTATTACCTGGGCTTGGCCGTGGTCTTGTTGATGTCCATCGGCGCGCTCTTCAGCACCCTGGGGCTGGGCAGCCTGATGCTCGCGCCGGCGGTCTTTGCCTTCGGCCTGGTGGCTTTCGGTTTCCTGGGGATGGGACCGGTAACCATTGCCGTGGATTCTTACGGCCCCGTGACGGACAACGCCCAATCGGTCTATGAACTGTCCATGATTGAGCAGGTCCCGAACGTCAAAGCAGAAATCAAAAAAGACTTCGGCTTTGAGCCGAACTTCGATCGTGCGAAAGACATGTTGGAAGAAGGAGACGGCGCGGGTAACACCTTCAAGGCCACGGCCAAGCCGGTGCTGATCGGCACCGCCGTGGTCGGAGCCACCACCATGATCTTCTCCATCATCATGGCGCTCACCCACGGCCTCACCGAAAACGTCAGCAGCTTGTCATTGCTGTACGCGCCCTTTTTCCTCGGACTGATCACGGGCGGCGGGATAATTTATTGGTTTTGCGGAGCTTCCACGCAAGCGGTCTCCACGGGCGCCTATCGCGCCGTAGAGTTCATCAAAGCCAACATCAAACTGGAAAGTACCGAAAAAGCCTCGGCGACGGACAGCAAGACGGTGGTGGCCATCTGCACGCGATACGCGCAAAAAGGTATGCTCAACGTCTTCATCGGCATATTCTTTGCAACCCTGGCCTTCGCCTTCCTCGAGCCGTTTTTCTTCATTGGTTACCTGATTTCGATCGCCATCTTCGGCCTGTACCAAGCGATCTTTATGGCGAATGCGGGCGCCGCGTGGGACAACGCCAAGAAGATTGTCGAGGTGGAGTTCAAGCAGAAGGGCACGCCACTGCACGACGCCACCGTCGTGGGCGATACCGTGGGCGACCCATTCAAGGATACGTCTTCCGTGTCGCTCAACCCGGTCATCAAATTCACCACGCTCTTCGGCCTCTTGGCCGTGGAGTTGGCCGTCAAGTTGACAGCCACCAACGGTTCCATCTTGACGCACATTTTGGCGGCGATTTTCTTCGCGGTATCGTTTTGCTTTGTCTATCGGTCGTTCTACGGAATGCGGATTGGCGGCACCTGGCCACCTAGCGCCGCGGTCGACTCCAGCAAAAAGGCCGCCTAAAAGCTTCGCGGGCACGCCGCCAGACCCCGCGGCGTGCCCACAACTCCCCCCAGCGGGCGCAGCCCACCTTGAGTTGTAGCGCTGAGCCTTCGCTCAGCACCTGCCGACCTGAAGGTCGGCGCTACGGCGTTTTCATCAAACTGCTTGCGAGACCATCAGGGCCGCTCGTTACTGCGGGAAGGCAGTTGGCGGGGTGATTCTCTCCCAACCTTCCCCATTGAGTGAATCAAGAAAGAGCAGCAGATCCTGCTTCGTCTGCTCATCCATATAAAACGGCGCGAGGCGAGTGTCGAGGTGGGGATTCGGCAACCCTCCTTTGGCATACACATCCAGAACCTTTCCGAGCGTCTCGATGCTGCCGTCGTGCATATAGGGCGCTCGATGGGCAAGATCCCGCAGGCTCGGTACTTTGAATTTCCCGAAATCGCCCCGCTTTTTCGTCACGGCTTCCCGGCCAGGATCGGGATGGGTTCGGTCCATGCCGATTCCCAGGTTGGCGAATTTTTCCGTGGTGAAGTTCGGCCCCGAGTGGCATTCAGCGCATTCACCTTTCTTGTTGAAGAAATCCAGACCATCCTTCTGCTGTTTCGTCAGGGCGGACTTATCACCGGCAAGGTAGCGGTCGTAGGGAGAATTACCCGAGACGATGGTGCGCTCGAAGGTCCCGAGGGCTTTCGCAATGCGCTCAAAGGTAATTTCGCAGTCTCCGAAGGCAGCGGCAAAGAGCGGGGCGTAGCCTTTGATGTCCTGCAGCTTTCGGACCACCGCGTCCGGCGTCATTCCCATCTCATCGGGATTGCTCACGGGGACAGTAACTTGTGACTCCAGCGTGGCCGCCCTCCCATCCCAGAATTGCGATTTGCCCCAGGCGCGGTTGAGCAGCGTCGGTGGGTGACGAACTCCCAGCTTTCCATTCACGCCTTTTGACAATGGCGTGCTGGCGGCGAAGGCATGACCAGGCTCGTGACAGAAAGCGCACGACACAACGTTATTGGAAGAAAGACGGCCATCGAAAAAGAGAATCTTGCCCAGTTCAACGCGCGCCGGTGAGTAAGCATTATCTTGCGGCCAGGGAACGGGCGGGAGGCCTAAAGGGACGGTGAACCCGGCTGCTGATTCGGCTTGCATTCTTGCGGGGGGCGCGGGGAAAGGCAAAAGGCCCAGCAGCAGGAATGCCGCGAGCCGCGCGCAATTGAAAAGCGATGGCAATCACTCCTCCACGGGGTTTGCTTTAAGAACGCGGGGCAGACGCGGCGTGATGAACCGGAAACGCCGCCCGATAATCATCTTCACAAGCAGATGATCGGTACTGCGCGTCAGGCCCACGCCCACACCGAAATTGAACTCCCAATTCGGACCGAAATCATAGTCGACCGTAGGGAAAATCTGTTGTTGCTGCATAGACAAAGGGTCAAAGCCTGTAACCGGGCCGAGCGAGCCGTAGTATTCCAGGCCCGCGCTGAGTTTTCGGGTGACCGAATAGGCGGCCTTGAAGTTGGGAGAAAAACCCACGCCCTGCGACACGCTCGGCCCGTGAAATGATCGCTCGAGCGCCGGATTGAAGGCCAAATACCAAGACTTCCACTGCTTGTCGACAATGGGACGAATCTCCCAAGTCCAGGTGTCCGCGGAGAAGATGGGCCGCTGATAGCCGATTTCAGTCGAAAGGCTCACGCCGACCGGCCAATGCCACTTGTCCGGGACTCGGACGCGCGGGCGGATGTGATCCCCTACCCATTTGTATCCCTGGTGGGGACCATAACTCGTGAAGATATAGAATCCGGTTTCAAACCAATCATTCCAGCCCTGCGTTATCTCCACCGTTTCATGGGTTTGATGTTCATCTGGAAGAACACCCTGGTCAATGGTCTTGAAACCTTCAAAGGTAAAATTGCTGTGCAACTCCACCATGGTGCGGCCCGGCGCCACCGTGTCGGCTCCATACACTTGAATTTCGTAGTTGCCTTGTCCATAGAGCGGCAAGGCAACTACCGCAATCAAGACGCTCGCTTGGATGCCTTCCAGTACTGTCCTCATCATGCTCTTATACCCGGCGCTGTTATCATACCTCTGGCACAGAGTTCAGGGAACCAGTTGCGCCATCAGGGGGAGGCGCGTACTCTACCTCCAAGGGTCAGCCTGGCCATAATCCACCAGCAGGGTGGTGGAATAGAGGCAGAGACCAAGCTTTAAGAGGGCCGGACTTATGAAAGAACTGTAATGTTTTCAGTCGGCTACGCGCGTGGCTGCTTTGGCGACTTAGTTGCCTTCTGTAGGAATGGGCAAGACAAGGGGGATCATGATGGGCAGCATCCCAAGCAAGGCGCTTCGAAAAGTAATCACTTACAGCGCAATGATTATGCTGGCGGCGTCGGGCGTGCTGTTGGCGCAGGAACCGGCCGACCCGCCACCGCAGACAGACACCACTCCCGGGTGGCATCGTTTTTCAAACCCTCCGGCTCCGCCAGATTCGACGCAGACGAATCCGACGCAAGCCGAGCCACCGCAGGAAGCGGTTCAGCAGAGTGATCCGCCCGTCCACATGGCGCCGGCGCAGGTGACCATTCCGGCAGGGACTTTTGTCACCGTGCGAGTTGATCAGTTCCTATCCTCCGACAAGAATCAAGCTGGCGACGGGTTTTCCGCCACTCTCTCGCGACCCCTAGTGGCTGACGGTGTGGTGATTGCGCGGCGGGGTCAGACTGTGGGTGGCCAGGTTACCGAAGCGCAAAAAGCCTGCCGGATAAAGGGCGTATCCCGGCTGGGCCTGCAGTTGACCACCTTGACTTTGGCGGATGGCCAACAAGTGCCGATCGAGACGGGGTTGGACAACTTGAAGGGCCGTACGTCAAATGGGCGGGACGCGGCAGCGGTGACGGGAACGACCGCCACCGGTGCAGCCATCGGTGCGGCGGCGGGAGGGGGCGTGGGTGCTGGCATTGGCGCCGGGGCTGGGCTGGTGGCAAGCACCCTCGGTGTGCTCGTGACCCGCGGCCGCCCCACCGTAATCTATCCCGAGTCGCAGTTGACGTTCCGGCTCGCGAAGGCCGTAACCTTCTCGACGGAGCATGCGCCCCAAGCCTTCGTCGCTGTGAATACCCCCGGGTACGACCAACCTTCCAGGGCGCAGGGTCCGCCTAATTACCGGAGTTCTTGTGGCGATGGTGGCTGCCCGCCGCCTCCCCCATACTACTACCCGCCGGCCTATTATCCCTGGTACTGGGGGCCGAGCTTCTCATTTTGGTATGGACCGCGTTTCTATGGCCCTGGTATCTATGGGCGGGGCTTCGGGTTTAGGCGCTAGGCGCTGAGGACGCGGCTTCGTTCTCGTCGCCCCGCCCTCTTCCTCTGCAGTGCGAGATCCTGGGGTTAGTATCCTTTGGCTTCGTCCTTGATCTTCTTCGCCAGCTTCTCAATCTTGTCGGCCTTTTGAATGATATCCAGGGAGAGGATGTCGACGCTGGACTTATCCAGTTCCTCGTGGAGGTCGTTGGCCTCGGTGGCAAGCTGCGCGGCATCGTCTTTCATTTTCTCGAAGCGGGATTTTAGAAGTTCCCGCTTTTGCTTGGCAGTAAGCACCACATCCGGGTTCTGCTGCACTTGAGCACGTTGACCGGTCAGAGGCAGGGCGGCGGGGTGGGCTTGCGGGGAGGCATCCTGCCCCTCCGCAAGCCGCGAGGGCGCGCTGGCCAGCCAGATCAAACTGGCGGCGACGAACAGGCCGAGCGCGATCAGCCCCCGGACCCAAACGGAACAAGAAGTTGGTACCATGCCGGAATCCTCTCCTGCGCGCAAATGCAGTGAGCCCTCGGCCCGCTATCTCATGGCACCCCATATCGTGCCTGGGGCCAAGCTCGAGCCCGCGCTTCTCGATTCTAGCCGCCGACTTCCTGGACTGCAAATGCCGCTAGAGGAGACTCCCGCTCACGCGGGAATATCTGCACCGTGGAGGGCCCTGTCTCGCAATGATGCCAGTACGGGAAGGGCGGAGCTAAGGCGAGGCGCGGGTAGAGAAGTTACTTTGGTGGCGCGCGTCTGCCTTATGAAGTGGCTCGCTCATAGCGTGCGCCATAAAGGTGCTGGGCGGGGCATCCGGCGAGTCCTTCGCGGACGATGCGGGCGCGCAGTTCAGGTCTTTCATTCCCGGCTTGGAATGGGCAGACCACCAGAATCCCCTGGCCGATAAGATATTCCCGGTTGCTGACAAAGCAAAAACCGTCCGGGGAATTGTTCTCGGTTTGGACAACTTCCACTTCCCCGTAATAATTGCGCAGCCGCGCGGGAAGCTGGGCGGGCTTGCGGGGGGCGTTGCGCCGGTCGGCGTTAAGGGGAGCGATCTCGCCGGCGGCGGCAGCCTGATAGGTCTTGCTTTCCACTTCAAAAGTCCTCAGCGTGTATCCCCAGGCGGTCCTGGCCTCACAATGGGGGCAGGGGCTTGAGAGCAGTCCGGCAGTCTCCAGGACTTCGACTTCCACGAGCGACAGTGGCTGCAGCGCCAGAGTATGGCAACCTCGGCACTCGAGCAACGCGTGTGCGTCAGCTTCTGCAGCGAGGGGGGGAAAGTGAATATCCCAGATGTTCGTGTCTTCCTGCAGGCACTCAATGCCCCATTCGCCTACATGCTCGAGCGGAGGGGAGAAGACACTGACCACGCGGAAGTCGGCCTCCGCGTGGTTGAGTTGGTTAACTACGTGAAGAATCTGGTCCAGCTTCAGCAAGTGGGAAAGCTGCACGCGTGCGCCATGGCGGCTCAGGTTGATCGTGCGGCCTGCCACCTCAAAAAGCCGGCCTTGTTCGTCGACGCCGCTGGCGCTCACGGGGATGCTGAACATGATGCGAGGTGTACGCCGCCGCTCTTTTCCCATCCTGCACTCGACTGCCTGGAGATTTGGCAAGAGTGTATCGAGTCACGAAATCTTATGCAACTCTAAAACGGGCTGGGCAGTGGTGTCATGTGCGAAATACTGGCCATTCCTGCGAAAGCGGGAATGCAGTCCGTCGGCAGCGCATTTCCAATGGCTTGCGCGATAGATTTCCGCTTTCGCGGGAATGACACCTGGGAGCGCCCGTGTCTCCCAAATGAGATCAGCACCAAGAGGCTTGCTTGCTTCCGGCCAAGCTGGTATCTTCTGGCGCGAGGTTCTGGTTCGACTCTACCGAATCGAAAACGAAGCAGGCTCTGCCGCCCGCAGGCCTGCTTCCTGGCTACGTTGCTCATCGTGCTGGCAACGCTTCAGAACACCAAGGAGTGAATCATGGGCGATACAATAGTTACACCTCTCGGGCCGGAAGAGCTGCAGGCAGACTCCTTTCTGAGCCGTGCCTTAGGGATTTTCATCTCGCCGGGACCCACCTTCGAATCGATTGTGCGGCGTCCGGATTTTCTGGCGCCGCTCATTACCAGCATCGTGGCAGCCATCGCGCTCACCGAAGTCATGATGTACAAGATAGGAATGGAGCGCATCGTCCGGCAGTCGATGGAACTCGGTGGCAGCGCCTCTAAGATGAGTGCGGAGCAGATGCAGCAAGCCGTGCACCAGGGCGCTACATGGGGCACCATCATTGCGCGGGTCGCTTCGGTTGTGGGTCCGCCAATCTATTTGCTCATCATTGCCGCGGTTGGCCTGTTCATTGCCAACACTATCTTCGGCGGTGCCACGAATTTCAAGGTGAGCTTCTCGGTCATTTGCTATGCCAACCTAGTCGGTCTCGTAGGTGCCGTCTTGGGGCTGGTGGTGATCCTGTTCGGCGATCCCGACCAGTTCAATCCGCAGGACTTCATTCCGAGCAACTTGGGGTTCTTTCTGAATATTCGGGAAACGCCCAAGTTCCTTTACACCATCGCGAGTTCGTTCGACATTTTCACGACCTGGATCCTTGTCCTGGCCTCCCTGGGGCTATCCATCGCGACGGCACGAAAGGTCCGGGCGGTTCCGATTTTCCTAACGTACCTGGGAATGTGGGTGATCTGGGTGCTGGTCAAGGCGGGCTTTGGAATGCTGACAGGATGAAGACAGAAGTCAGGAGTGAGGAGTCAGAATGACGCCGCCCTTATTCTGACAGCCTATTTCAGCCCTGGCCTTTGGCAGAGCGGAAAGCCTCGCCGCAAGGAGCCAGAGCAAGGTTGACTTCTCCTGACTTCTGACTCCTAACTCCTTCATCCCATGCCCATCCGGTTTGAGATTGTCGCCCAAGACAAGGCCACGCGCGCGCGGGCAGGATTGCTACACACGCCGCACGGCGACGTGGAGACGCCCGTTTTCATGCCGGTGGGCACAGGGGGCACGGTCAAGGGCTTGCGGCAGGAGGAACTGGAAGCCCTGGGCGTCCAAATCCTCCTCGCCAACACCTATCATCTTTATCTTCGTCCTGGGCATGAGCTGATCCGCGAGGCCGGTGGCTTGCACCGCTTCATGGCGTGGCCGAGGCCCATCCTGACCGACAGCGGCGGCTTCCAGGTCATGAGCCTGAAATCGCTGGGCCGCGTGACGGAAGACGGCGTTTGGTTTCGCTCGCACCTGGATGGCTCCAAGCATTTTCTCTCCCCCGAACGCGCCGTGGAGATTCAGTTGGCCCTCGGCGCGGACATCATTATGACGCTCGACGAATGTGTGGAATACCCCGCCAGCTACCAAACCCTCCAGCGCGCCGTAAGCCTGACCACGCGCTGGGCTGCACGCTCGAAGCAGGCCTTCACTCGGGATTCGGGGATCGTAACTCGGGAATCCGGACCTGAGCTCCAGAGTTCGGGACTCGGGATTCGGGATTCGGGGTCCGCGCGCAGTTCTGAGGGTAAGTCCGATTTTCCGACGCTGAAAAACGAGTCCCCAGTCCTGATTCCCGAGCCCCGAACCCCGAATCCCGAGTCCCGAATCTCGAATCCCACTCTGTTCGGCATTGTGCAGGGGGGGACGAACCAAGAATTACGCCGCCAGAGCGCCGAGGCGCTTTTGGGCTTGGATTTTGAAGGTTATGCATTGGGCGGGCTCTCCGTGGGCGAGCCGAAATCGGAGATGTACGATGTAGCGGAGTTCACGGCGGACCTCCTGCCGCGCGAGCGCCCGCGCTACTTGATGGGGGTAGGCACGCCGGAGGACCTGGTGGAAGCGGTGGCGCGGGGCATCGATATGTTCGATTGCGTTATGCCCACACGCAATGCCCGCAATGCCTGCGCGTTTACATCTGAAGGGAAGGTCATCCTCAAGAATGCGCGCTGGGCGCGGGACGAACGGCCGCTCGATCCTGCCTGCGAGTGCACGGTTTGCCGCCGGTACTCCCGCGCCTACCTTCGCCATCTCTTCGTTAGTGGGGAAATGCTGGGGGCGGTGCTTGCGACCCACCATAACCTCCACTTTTACCTTGACACTATGCGCAAAATCAGGCAGTCTCTCCTGTTTGGAGAGTTCGCGGAATTCCACTCTAGGGTGCGTGTGCAGCATTAATCGCTTTCATTCCTGAAGCGAACCCGGAAAACCCGAACCCAGCAAATCCTGCTTGTCTGCGGCGGGATTTCTCATCCAAAATCCCAGAGGTTCGTGGCTCGACCTTGATCGAGTGTCTATTCGTCAACCCTGTCCTTCTAGCGGCGGACCCCGGTATGGGGGGTGCGCTTTCGCAGTTCCTTCTCCTTTTCGCACCGCTCCTTGCAATCTGGTTTTTCCTGGTCATTCGTCCGCAACAGCAGCAACGCAAGAAGCTCCAGCAGATGCTCGCCGAACTGAAGACCGGCGACCGGGTGGTAACCAGTGGCGGCATTTACGGGACCATCGTGGGATTCCGCAACGGCATCGTGCAGTTGCAGATTTCGAGCCAGGTGAAAATCGACCTGGCACGCTCGGCCATCACCGGACTCGCGAGCGGAGAGGCGGAGGGGGCGAGCGCGCAGGAATCCTCCGGGAAGCCCAAGAAGTAGGGGGCGAGTCGGCGGCGAGTGAGAAGCCAGGCAAGGGACGCTGAAATTGTTGGATTGTTCCGGCGTGTTCCAGATCCGAGTTCCGCAGTAACCTGCAGGAGAGAAGCTCAGGAAGTTCATTCATGGAAACCAAGATCCGCAGCCGAGTCATTGTCATTGTCATCGTCATTGTCTTGTGTATTGTGGGGATTATTGGTTTTCCCACGAACGTGCAGGAATTGCGGGACAACGTCCATAATCGCATCCGCTTGGGGCTTGACCTGAAAGGCGGAACCCACCTGGTCCTTCAGGTAAAAGTCGAGGATGCTGTAAACATCACAGCCGACCAGGTGCTGGAGCGGTTGAAGGATGAACTTAAGGCAAAAAACATTCCTTATGCGGATATCCAGAGGGAAGACGATACGGCCGTGAATCCGCCCGTGCACCGGATCATTCTCAAGGGTCTTCCGCAGGAGAAGTCATCAGATTTACAGACGCTCGTGAACGAGCAGTTTTCCGACTGGGAACTGGCGCGCGTGCCGACCGATGCGGCGGCGCGGGTGCTTACGCTCAAAACCACGGCCGCGGCAGCCCTCCGCAATCAGGCGATGGTGCAAGCGAGGCAGACCATCGAGCGCAGGATCAATGCCCTGGGTGTTACCGAGCCCACGATCGCCGAGTACGGCCAAAACGATTTCGAATTAGTCGTGGAGTTGCCGAGCGTCGATGACCCCACCCGCGTGAAGGACATCATGCAATCGACCGCCCTGCTCGAGCTCAAGCTCGTTCAGGATGGCCCTTACCCCTCGCGCGAAGCGGCGCTGGCTGCGCACGGCGGAGTCCGGCCGCTGGACGCGGACCTGCTGCCGGGTCCAACGGACAAGAATGGCGGTGAGAGCTGGTACATGGTGAACAAGGTCGCCGCGGTGACCGGCCGCGACTTGAGCGGCGCGGAGCCCTCACATGACCAGTCCGGACGCCCGAGCGTGAACTTCACGCTCAACCGCGACGGCGCGGCCCGCTTCAGCCGGGTGACGGGAGCCAATATCGGGAAACTCCTGGCGATTGTCCTCGACAATCGTGTTTACGATAATCCCCCGGTGATTCACGGTCAGATCTTTGACCGGGGCGAGATTACTGGAGGAAGCTTCACCCCTCAGTCTGCCCAGGATCTGGCCCTGGTGTTGCGCTCCGGCGCCTTGCCCGCCTCTATTAAGTATCTTTCGGAGGAAACCGTGGGGCCCTCGCTGGGAGCCGACTCCATCCGGCACGGCGTGATTGCCTCAGTTGTGGGCTTACTCGCAGTAATGGGGTTCATGTTGGTCTATTATCGCGGTTCAGGCGTCAATGCGGACCTGGCGCTGGTCCTGAATTTGCTCATTCTTGTAGCTGTGATGGCCTCAATTGGCTCGGTTCTTACGCTACCGGGCATCGCGGGAGTGATTCTCACGGTGGGCATGGGTGTGGACTCGAACGTGCTCATCTTTGAGAGAATCCGGGAGGAGTTGCGTCTGGGGAAGGCTGTGGGTGCGGCGGTGGCAGCGGGGTTTGAACAGGCTTTCCGAACGATTATTGACACCCATGTTACTACCGTTGTTTCCGCCCTGATCCTTTTCACCTTTGGCACCGGGCCGATTCGCGGTTTTGCCGTAACCTTGACCATCGGTTTGCTCGCCAACCTGTTCACGTCGGTGTTCGTCTCGAGAGTGATCTTCGACTACGTTCTCTCCCGGCGCCAAAAGGGCGAGGCTTTGAGTATTTAGTCTGGGTGCGCAAGGAGGCGTAGCCATGGTCCTGCTCCAGCGGGATCGGCAAGTCGGGGCGGCAGGGTAACCCCTGCCTCTACGCCCATCGTTGGTTTCCAAGTACCCTGAAGGAAAATCTGGGAACTTACCGCTGGTCTGCGGTGTCAATGCAAGCGGCGAGGTCTGGAAACAGTCCATGGAGCTCTTCCACGAACCAAAGATTGACTGGATGGGAACAAAGTGGTATTTCATCTCTCTTTCTTTGGTGTTGGCCTTGGCGGGTATCATCTCGATGGTGGTCCATCGGGGTTTGGTTTACGGGATTGATTTCCGGGGCGGGACCCTGGTGGACATCAAGTTCACTCAGACCCCCAACCTCGACGCAATTCGGCGGCAATTGGACCAGCAGGGCCTGCGCAACCCCCAGATCCAGGGGTACGGCGCTCCCGCCGACCACGAGGTTATGATTGGGCTCGACCTGCAGACTACCACTTCCAGCGACGCGCTGGACGCCGGCAAGCGAGCGATCATGCAAGGCCTTTCAGGTCTTTACGGCGCAGGCCCGGCGGGCAAGGCGGACTTCAACAATGCCAGCCCGCAAGGAGTGGCGGAGCGATTGACCGCCGCCGACCCTCTGGGGATTAGTTCCAAGGGTCTGGATGCCGCCACCAAGACTTATCGCGACCTCGCCCAGGCCATGATCAACTATCGGAACTCTCCCCCGCGCAGCGGCCTGATTACTGACTTAGCAGACCTGCGGAACGTACGGGAGGTCACCCCTGCCGTGGTTGCAGCGATGTCGAATGACTTCTACTTATCCAGCTTCGCGGTCAAGGATACGGAAATCGTGGGGCCGAAGGTGGGTAGCGATCTGCGCCGTCAGGCCCTGTATGTGACGCTTGCAGGCCTGGGTGCGATGCTGATTTACATTTGGTTTCGTTTTGAGCTAATCTATGGCGTGGCGGCGGTGATCGCCACTTTCCACGATGTCATTATCACGCTCGGATTCTTCTCCCTGTTGAATAAGGAAATCACTCTGACGGTCATCGCGGCCCTGCTGACACTGGTGGGCTACTCCATGAATGATACGATCGTTGTCTTCGATCGAATCCGGGAGAACGTCCATTTAAGTAAGCGCGAGGAATTCGGTCATCTCGTGAACCACAGCATCAACCAGACGCTTAGCCGGACTATCTTGACCTCCGGCTTGACCTTTCTGGCTGTTCTCTCCCTCTTCCTATTCGGAGGTGAAGTTATCCACAACTTCGCTTTCGCGCTGGTGGTGGGAGTGATCATCGGCACTTATTCCTCCATCTATATTGCCAGTCCGATCTTGGTGTACTTTTCCCAGCGCAAGGCCCAAGGCGGAGCAGGGCAGAAGGTCAAGGTTTTTGAACGCGAGAGCGCTACGGCCCGCCGTTAGTAGGGGGGCGTTTTCGTGCAGTTTTGGAACGTGGCTAGTTTCTGAGGAGGCAATAATCCATGTTTGAAGACACCTTGCTGGAGTCCTCGCCCAAGAGTGCGCCAACGTTAAAGGCTAAACATTGGCTCATTTCGATCGCGATAGGCGCGGCGGTTTTTTTGGCAGGGTACTTTGTGCTGCCAGCGGTTTCGTTTGGGGCCGAGACCAAGGTGATCGTGGCACAGTCGATTATCCTGGCTCTCGTGGCTACCGGTCTTGCCCTGATACTTTGCTATGTTGTGGCGGACGCTGGGCGTCACGGGTTCAACCCGGCCATCTGGTTCACTGTCAGCCTGCTTTTGCCCATCGTCGGCTTTATCATCTACCTGATCTACTCGGCGGTCAAGACCGACGATTGGAAACGCGCGACCTTGCCGGTTGCTTACATGGTGGAAGCCCTGATCGTAGGTATGCTGGTGCTGTACCCGTTGATCTACACGGAAGCTTTGCCAAAGGCGCAGTTGATGACATTCCTGGCGGCTCCACCCCCGCCCCCGCCTCCTCCGCCCCCGCCGGCGGCGGCTGCTCCTGCTCCCAAGATCATCAAGCGCGTCAGCGCTGAAGACATTATGCGAGCTCCCACAGTCATCCCCAAGACCATTGCGCAGATCAAGGACGAGCCTGAGCCGGCTCCTAACGCCGGCGCCGTTGGCGTGGTGGGTGGCGTGCCCGGCGGCGTGCCGGGAGGACAGATGGGCGGCGTTATCGGCGGCGTCATCGGCGGAGTGCTTTCCGCTGCGGCGCCTCCACCTCCACCTCCTCCGAAAGCGGCAGCTCCGAAGCGCATCCGGGTCGGCGGTCAGGTGGAATCAGCGAAGTTGATCTACCAGCCTAAGCCTGATTATCCGCCCCTGGCTAAGATGGCCCGCATTCAGGGCGTGGTGAAACTGGAGGCCATCATCAGTAAAGACGGCACGATTCAAGACCTGAAGACGATCAGCGGCCACCCGCTGCTGATTAAGGCGGCCATCGAAGCCGTGGGGCGCTGGCGCTATCAACCGACGCTGCTCAACGGCGAACCGTGTGAGGTGGTCACCGAGATCGATGTGAATTTCACGTTGGCGGAATAGTTCGAAGATTCTGGAAAATCTCGAGGAGGGAACACAACATCATGTTAGCGGCAAACCTTTTATCACTGGGTCTGTGGTTGTTCCAAGAAGGCGGGGAGGGGACAATGGGGTTCGACCCCATTTCCATGTGGCGTTCAATGGGCTGGCCGGCCCGCACGGTGGTCCTCGTCCTGCTGGTCATGTCGGCCTGGTCGATCGGGGTCATGATCGACCGTTGGATTGCTTTCAGTTCCGCGCGCAAGCAGTCGCGGGTTTTTGCCCCGGCGGTGGCGATGGCGCTGAAGGATAGCAAGATCGACGAAGCGATTTCCATTGCGGAGCAGAACAAGCGGAGCCACCTGGCGAAAGTGGTCACGGCAGGTCTGCAGGAATTCCAGGCGCACCAAGCTTCTGCTGAAATCTCCGGTGAGACCATCGAAGCCTCCAAACGCGCTCTGGAACGGGCTTCGGCGATCGTGCATGCCGAACTGAAGCGGGGCGTTTCCACCCTTGCCACCATCGGTTCCACGGCGCCCTTTGTCGGACTGTTCGGCACGGTGCTGGGCATCATCCACGCGTTCGAAGGGATTTCCTCGGCCAAGTCCACGGGGTTGGCAGCTGTCGCGGGCGGGATTGCGGAAGCCCTGGTCACCACCGCCTTCGGTTTGTTCGTGGCCATCCCGGCCGTGTGGATCTACAACTACTTCACCAGCAAGATTGAATCGTTCGACGTCGAGATGGACAACTCTTCGTCGGAGTTGATTGATTACTTCATCAAGCAGAGCTCGAAAGGGAAGAAGTAAATGGCCAAAAGAACATCAACGCTAGGAGCAGTCTCGGATATTAACGTGACCCCCATGGTTGATGTGATGCTCGTCTTGCTGATCATCTTCATGGTGGTGACGCCGCTGTTGCAGAAGGGTGTCAGCGTGGACATGGCGCGCGTCCAGAATCCCCGACCCATGGCGGATGCCGAAAAGGAAGATGCGGTGGTGCTGGCAGTTACCCGGGATGGCAAAATCTACCTGGGTTCCAGCCAAATCCAAGTCGACAAGATCACTACCGCCGTGAAGGACAAGATCTCCAGCAAGCTGGACAAGACGGTCTACGTCAAAAGCGATGCTCGCGCCAAATATGGCGACGTCGTTTCCGTAATAGATAATGTCCGCGCGGCGGGAGTGGACAGCCTGGGTCTGCTTACCGAAAAGGTGGAGCGCCGTGCGCCGGGAGCGCCAGCAGAAAGCATGCCGTAACGCGCCGCCGGGACGCTCAACTCGTTTGACCTGAAGGAGGGTAGTACTATGGCTATGGCCGTAGGGGGTAGCAAGAAAGGTCCCCTGGTGGACATGAATGTTACCCCGCTCATTGACGTCTTGCTGGTGCTGCTCATCATCTTCATGGTGATCACACCCTTAACGCCTAAAGGACTGGACGCGCTTGTTCCGCAGCCGAATCCTAACAAGGACAAACAGGTTGATCAGGATGTCATGAACCGCATCATCGTGGTCTCGATCGATGCGCAACGGCAAATCAAGATCAACCAGGAACCGACCACGTTACAGGCTTTGGGGCCGCGCCTTGAGGACATTTTCAAGACCCGTAACGAGCGCATTATGTTCGTAAAGGGTGATCCCACGCTGCCATTTGGCGATGTCGCCACAATTATTGACATTGCTAAAGGCGCTGGGCTCGACAAGATTGGGTTAATTACCAAGGCGGTTGAGGAAGGCTAGTAGTTCTCCACTGGCTTTGGCTAACGGAGGAACCCAGATGAAACTCTACAAGCTCGCCCCGCTCTGTGGGGCACTGCTGCTGGCCCTGGTATCCTGTGGGTGCAGCAGGCTGCAGGCGCGCGACCACCTCAACAAGGGGGTTGCGGCTTTTCGGAATGCGCAGTTCCAACAGGCTATCATGCAATTTAAGACCGCTGTAGCTCTTGATCCCTCGCTGCTCAACGCCCGGCTTTACCTCGCCACGGCATATATGAACGAATATGTCCCGGGCGGCGACTCCCCGGACAATCTCAAGATTGCACAGCAGGCGATCGACGCTTTCGAAGACGTGTTGAAGATGGATCCAAGCAATACCACCGCCATCGCCAGCATCGCCCAGATTTATTACTACGAGAAGAAATTCGACAAGGCGAAGGAGTATCAGCAGCGCCGGCTCCAGGTCGAACCCAATAATCCGGAACCTTATTATTGGATCGGGGTGTTGGACTGGGCCATCTGCTTCCCACGCACCCAGCAGCTTCGGAAGGATTTGCATGTCGACATGCCCAAGGACCCCGTAAACCACCCCGACGTGCTGCCGCCTATTCCGAAGAAAGAGCTCGCGGAGCTGACCGAAGAGAACGGCCCACTGGTGGACGAAGGCATCAAGGCCCTGAGCAAGTCCATCGAGCTCAAGCCCAACGACACCGATTCGATGGCTTATCTCAATCTGATGTATCGCCAGAAGGCTGAGATTGAATCGGACCCGGCCGACCGCGCGGCAGATATCAAGCAGGCTGAGGACTGGATAGACAAGTATGTCGCCGCCAAGAAGGCGGCGGCTAGTGCGCCCGCACCCGGCGCTTCGTCCCAGTAGGCCGGGCCTGTCCCTTCTCGAGTTACTGGCCGGATTCCTCTTGACCGCAAGGTCGAAAGCGAATCCGGCCTTCTGCTTTTCCGCCTCACACACCGCCCTGCCCCGCTACGCCCCCAAGTCATAACGGGTTCTGGTGGCTGGCCATGGCCGCGCGGAAGGCGGCCAGGTTGTCTGCGTTGATTACGATCGTGCCGGTGTCGACACGCGCGGGCAGCGGCGAGGCCGGCGCCGTCCGCCAGTCCTTAAACTCGTGCACTGCGTTGTGGTGCAGGTCATCGAGGAAGCGTAAGCCATAGAATGCCATCGTGTAAGACTTTTGGGCAATCGTCGCAGAGACTACTTTTTGTTGGATGAAGTCGAGGGTCTCGGGATTCTTGTCCATGGCCACGACGGGAACCTTCCCGTCCAACCCAAGCCGATGCAGGGTCTCCGCCGCGCCCGGCCCCCCCGAAGCCTCCAGGCACAAGATACCGTCAACGGTTTCCTTCTTCGCGAACAACTCGGAAACCAGATCGTTGGCCGTGCGCGGATCGCCCTGGTCGTCGAGCGTGTGTGCGATCTTGAGTTGGGGGTATTTGGCAAAAACCTCCTGGGCCCCGCGCAGGCGCTCGTCCAGGTTGAGCTGACCAGGAATCGTAATCACGACCAGCCGGCCCTTCCCGTTCATCAGACTTGCGATTTGCCTCCCGCTCTCCATGCCGGCCTGGCGGTTGTCCGTACCCACGAACAGGATGCGCTTGGAATCGGGCGCGTCGGTGTCCATCGTGATCACAGGAATCCCCTCGCCGACGGCTTCGTTGATGGCGGCACTGAAAAGCTCCGGCCGCCCGGGCGATACCAGGATCCCGGCAGGGTGTTGGGCCACTGCTTCCTTGAACACCTTCAGTTCTTCTTCCGGCGAATAATATGTGGGTCCGCGGAAATCGGCCTTCACACCGAACCCGTGCGCGGCGTCCAGGAAGCCCGCCTGTGCTTCTTGCCAATACGAAAGGTTGATGTTTGCGGCCACCAGGATATATCGCTCGGTTTCTTCATGTAGGGGCTTCTGGCAGGAAACCGCAATTATGGCGATCAGAAGTATCCCCAGGAAAATACCCCTCGGTTGATGCTGTCTCATGGTCTCCTCCTTGCTGTCGTCCGTGCACTTCTTGGCGTGGACATTGGAATGGTGGAAAACTCCGCCCGAGATCTCTCTGAGGGGGGAAAGCGTATCACAAAACCGTTCCAAGGGAGCCAATCTCTGCCGGGGGCAAATCCCTCCACGCCGCCCCGGGCGAAGGGTCACGCGGTTCGCCTGCCAGCCGCCGCTACACGGTTCTTCCACAAACTGCTAGAATGGCAGTGCTGCGTATGGTTCAATTCGAGGACATCCTCCGACAAGTGCAGTCCTACCGTCCGGGTGAGGACCTTGCCCTGCTCACGAAGGCATATGATTTCACCGCTAAGCAGCACAGCATGCAAAAGCGCCTTTCTGGTGAGCCGTTCATTTCCCACCCGCTGGAAGTGGTCCTGATCCTGGCGGGCATGAAGCTCGACCCGACCTGTCTCACCGCGGGCATGTTGCACGATGTCCTGGAGGACACCCGCACGACTCCGGAGCGCATTCGCGAGGATTTCGGCGACGAAGTGGCGCGCATCGTCGAGGGCGTCACCAAGATCGGCCGCATCAAGTTCCTGAGCCCCGAAGAGCAACAGGCCGAGAACTTCCGCAAGATGCTGCTCGCCATGGTAGACGATATCCGCGTCGTCCTCGTCAAACTGGCGGACCGGCTGCACAACATGCGCACCCTCGAATATCTCTCCCCCGACCGTCGCGAACGCATCGCGCGCGAGACTCTGGAGATTTATGCGCCCATCGCTCACCGTCTGGGCATGGGAAAGGTTCGGGGCGAACTGGAAGACCTCGCCTTTCGGCACCTGGAACCCGACGCATTTGAGGAACTCAAACGGACCGTGGAAAACCGCCGAAAAGTGAGCGATGAATTTCTGGCGGAAGTGCGCGCGCAGGTCGACGCCAAGATGTTGGAGACTCATGTCCCGGCGCGCGTGGAGGGCCGTGTCAAGCGCCTATACAGCATCTGGCTGAAGCTGCGCCGACAGCAAATACCCATCGAACAGGTCTACGACCTGCTCGCCGTACGCATCATCACCGACAGTGTCAAGAACTGTTACGCCGCACTGGGTATCATTCATAACACCTGGCGGCCCGTCCCCGGCCGGATCAAGGATTTCATCGCCATTCCCCGCCCCAACCTCTACCAGTCGCTGCACACTTCGGTCATCGGCCCGCACGGCCAACCCTTTGAGGTCCAGATCCGCACCGAGGAGATGCACCGCATCGCCGAGGAAGGCATCGCCGCGCATTGGAAATACAAGCACGGCCGACCGCTTACGCAGCAGGACGAGGAGCGCTTCGCCTGGCTGCGGCACCTGGTGGAGTGGCAGCAGGAAATGCGCGATCCGGGCGAGTTCCTCTCCACGCTCAAGATCGACCTCTACCCCGAAGAGGTTTACACCTTTACGCCCAAGGGCAAGGTCATCGTGCTCCCTCGCGAGGCCACGGCGATCGATTTCGCTTACGCCATTCACACCGAAGTCGGCCACCACTGCGTGAGCGCCAAGGTGCAGGGCCGCATCGTGCCCCTGAAGTATCGGCTGCGCAACGGCGATATCGTCGAAATCGTCACTCAGGCCAACCACGCCCCCAGCCGTGACTGGCTCGGCTTGGTCAAGACCTCGCGCGCGCGCAACAAAATCAAGCACTGGATCAACGTCGCGCAGCGCAAGCAGGCACTGGAAATCGGAAAGCGCTTGATCGAGAAGGAAGCCCGCAAATACGAAATCAGCCTGAAGAAGGTTGCTGACGAAGACTACGCGCGCGTTTCCCGTGACTACGGTTGCACGGCGGCTGACGACCTGTACGCCGGAATTGGCTACGGAACCTTCGCAGCTCGTCAGGTGCTTGCGAAGCTCGTGCCCACGGCTAAGCTGGAACCCGCGCAGGCTTCGCGCCCCTCGAGCTCCCTCAAGCGGGCTGCCGGCGTCCCCTCCGACCTAGCCATCCAGGTGCACGGCCACGACGACCTGATGGTCTATCGCGCCAGGTGCTGCAGTCCCGTGCGTGGCGAGGAAATCATCGGCTATATCACACGCGGTAAAGGCATTGCCGTGCACGCCCGGCATTGTTCCAATGTCCAGAACCTGTTGTACGACGCCGATCGCCGCATCGAGGTGGAGTGGGTCGGCCCCAAGTACGCGTTCTATCCAGTGAAGCTCGTCCTGATCACGGAAGACCGCCAGGCCATGCTGGCGGACGTCACCTCTGCCATCGCCGGTGTGCACGCGAATATCCAGACCCTCGAGACACGCACCGGCGACAACCGCGCCTACATCGATGTCACGGTCGATATCGTAGACCTCGAACACCTCGAGAAGATCATCTCCTCTCTGCGCAAGATTGAAGGCGTCTATCAGGTCGAGCGCGTCCTGCCGTCCTAACCCCGAAGCCTAGCGAGCGAAACGCAGAAAATCCTTGACCGCGCGCGCCGCATGGCGAAAACTGGGTATCCGGGGCTGATTCCCTCATGGCGGAAGAGTCTTCGCGCGCTGCCGACGTTCTCATTATCGGCGGCGGCATTATCGGCTGCTCGATTGCGCTGCGCCTGAAGCAGGAAGGACTGAGCGTCATTGTCCTCGATCGCGGCGAGCCTGGCGCGGAAGCCAGCTCCGCCGCGGCGGGCATGCTCGCTCCGCAGGGCGAGATGATCGAACCCCGCATGTTCTCGGACCTCTGCGTCACGAGCCGGAGTCTGTATCCGCAGTTCGCGGCGGAGATCGAGATGCTGAGCGGCCAGCACGTGGCCTATCGCAACGACGGCTCTTTGTTGGTGGCGCTCGACGAGGAGCAGGAGACGGAACTCACCGAGGTTTATCGCCAGCAAACTGCGCGAGGCTTTCCACTCCAGCGGCTCACCGCTGCGGAAGTTCACAGGCACGTGGCTGGTCTTTCGCCTCAGATTCGCAGCGGCCTCTTCATCGCTGGCGATCACTGGGTTGACAGCGAGCGGCTTATGCGCGCCTTACTCGTCGCCTGCCGGCACGAGGGGGTACGCATTGAGGCGGGACAGCCCGTGCGCAGGTTCAAAGCAAAAAACGACCGCATCGAAAGTCTCGAAGCAGGCAGCGACACCGCTAGCCATACCGCGACCTATACGGCGAAGACCTACATTCTGGCAGCGGGATGCTGGACCGGCGAGCTGGCTACGCTGCTCGGAATCAACCTGCCACTTGTGCCCTGCCGTGGGCAGATGATGGAGTTTGAAACTCCACGCGAGCTGCCATGGGTGGTGCGTACAGGGCGTCACTACCTGGTGCCGCGGCCCGAGCAGCGCGTGCTGGTAGGAACGACCGCGGAATACGTGGGATACGACAAGGCGGTGACAGGCGAAGGCCTGCGCTCGGTGCTGCAGGGCGCAATGAACCTGGCGCCACTCGTGGCTGGCTTACGCTTACGGCGTGCCTGGGCGGGCCTGCGGCCTGACTCGACCGACCACCTGCCGATTCTGGGTTATGGGAGATTTGAAAACCTGGTCTTCTCAACCGGCCATTTCCGCAACGGCATCCTGCTGGCGCCGGTGACGGCGGAGATTATCGCGGAACTGGTTCTGAAGGGGTCAACTTCCCGATCGATGGAAGCCTACGGGCCCACGCGCTTCAGCAGGCCGGCGGGGGAACCGCCCCCCTTGCATCGCACTAGATGATGAGCTGCTCCCTCGCGCCGTAGGGATTCCGTGGGTCGCCGAGAGCCTCCAGCGAGCGGACGAATACCTCCACGAGGTCAGGATCGAACTGAGTGCCCGAGCAACGTCGCAGTTCTTCCACCGCCTGCTCCACGCTGCGCGCGGGCTTGTAGCGCTTGGAGACCATGGTGTCATAGCAATCTGCCACGGTGATGATGCGGGCTCCCAAGGGGATATTCCCGCCCCGCAGCCCGTCCGGATAGCCTTTCCCATCCACCATCTCATGATGGCTCCGCACCATGCCCCGAATGCCTTCGATCACCTTGGACTTGAGCGGCTCCAGAATTCTTTCTCCCAGCAGCGTGTGGCTCTTCATCCGATTGAATTCATCCGCGGTCAGAGGCGAGGGCTTCGTGAGGATCGTTTCTGGCACGCCGATCTTGCCGATGTCGTGCAGGATGCCGCCCAGACGAACCTCCTCAATCTGCGTGTCGGAGAAGCCAAGCTGCCGCGCGATTTGGGCTGCATAGAGTGAAACGGACTGCGAATGGCCCTGTGTGTCGTGGTCCTTGGCATCGATCGCGAACGCCAGAGCGGTTACGGTTTCGAGCAGCGAGGTAGCCTCCCTGTCACCTTTTTGCATCACGTTTTCAAAGCCTTTCAGGTAGTGATTGAAAGCCTCGGGGCCAGTGGAGAACCTGCGCTTCATGGTCACGCCCAGGTAAGCCTCCAGCAACTGGCGGTCTGCCTGGGCGGATTCCAGCGTCAAGGACGCTACGCGCACGCAATTCCCCGTCCCATGTTTGGCAAGGTACATGCCGGAATCCGCCACCCGCAGGATTTCCTCTTGCGTGGGGCCGTGCACGGGAAAAGTCGCGATGCCAAAGCTGGCGGTCACGCCATGCGCCGCCAGGAAGCGGTCGGCCTCGATGCGGGCCCGCAGGCGCTCCGCCAGGGTTTCCGCCTGTTCGGTCCGCGTCTCCGCCATCAGGATGGCGAACTCATCCCCGCCGTAGCGCGCCATCACGTTGGATTGGCGCACGCTGTCGTTGAGCAGATGCGCGACCGCGGTCAGCACTTTGTCGCCTTCCAGGTGACCGTGCCGGTCGTTGACCAGCTTGAAGTGATCCAGATCCATCATGATGACCGAGAACAGATGGCCGGAGCGCGTCGATCGGCGCCATTCGCGGTCGAGCGCCTCCATGAAGAAACGGTGGGTTTTTAGACCCGTTAGGCCGTCGGTGATGGCCTGTTCCAAAGCCACCTGATAGGCGCGCGCATTGTGGAGCGCTATGGCGAGTTGGTCCGCCAGGGTTCGCAGCGTGAGCACGTCCTGCTGCGAGAAGGCGTAGAGCCGCCGGCTCTCCAGGCTCAGCACACCCAACAATTCCTCGCGATACTTCAAGGGCAGACTCAGCGCGGCCCGAATGCCGGGGTGGAGCGGGACGTACTGCGGCGACTCTGCCACGGAATTGGCCAGGACCGGCTCGCCGGAGTCAGCAGCCACTCCGGCCAATCCTTCCCCCATGCGAATGCGGCGGCCCAGCAACTCCGGGCCGTAGCCGGCTTCCGCCTCAACCACCAGTTCCTCCCGCTCGGAATCCATGATCTCGATCCGCGCCAAATCGTACCCGAAAGCGCTACGAACCTGACGGCAGATGCTGGGGAGCAGTTCCTGCGGGTCCAGCACCGAGCTGGCTTTGCGCCCCAACTCATTGAGCAACGCCAAGTGGCTGGCTCGCCGCTGTTCCTTCTTGAAAAGCCGGGCGTTCTCAATGGCCCCCACCGCCTCTTGCGCCAGCACCTGCACGAGATCAAACTGCTCTTTGGTGACCGCATGCTCGCGCTGGAAATCCGTCAGTGCCAGCACGCCCATCGAGCCATCGGAGAAGTGCACGGGCACCCCGCACCAGGTGCGGACGCACGCATCCATCGGCGCCAGGCCCAACCTACGGCTACTTCCCTGCACGTCGCTCGCTACCAGCAACGGCTGGCGAGTGCGATGCACATATTGTGTGAGCGAGTTGGCGGGAGCACTCGTTCCGGCCCCTTGGGACCCGGCGGTTTCACTCGGCGCTACAACCTCCAACGGACCTTCTTGAGTGTCCTGCAGAGCCAGATCGAGATTCGCTCCGCCGATGAGGCCGCCCAGTTCGCGGCGCAGAATCTCGATCTGGGCGTTCAGGTCAAAAGTGGAGAGCAGGGATTCACCCACCCGATGGAGGATTCGCATCTCCTCTTCCCGGCGCTCGGCCGCGCGGTTCAGCAACCAGTTCTCGACGGCCACGCTCACCTGATTGCCAATAGCCAGCGCCACGCGAAGCTCCTGGGGTTCGAAAGTCCGCACGCTGCGAAAGCCCAGCAGCAAAGCTCCGTAAGACTTGTCGCGGACCTGTAACCCCACAACCACCAGTGTCCGCAAGCCTTCCGCCCTCAGGAGGTTGCGAAATTCGTGGAAGATGGGGTCGCGCTGCCACGCCGTCACCACTTCCGACCGGCGCATGTCCGGGAAAACCATCAGGGCACCCCAGCGCTCGCCGCTCGCGAGGAGGTAGCGACGGATGGGGTCACGGCCGAGGTCCTCCGCTGTCTGCGCTGACAGACCCCGGGCTCCGCAACGGCTTATTCCCTCGCTCCCGTCGTCACCCAGCAGGATGTATCCGTCCCGCGTGTCCAACATGTCCAACGCGCCGCGCAGCGCCTGCTCCACCATCTGCTGGGGTTCACGACACTCGGAAAGTTCTTTGCTGAAGAAATGCAGGCTGGAAAACCAGAAGACTTCCGTGCCCCGGTGCAGCCTCGCGCTGCGTGTGCGCTGAACCCGAATAAGGGTCCAAGTGGTGACGATGACGACCAAAAGCAGCAGGGAAAGAACTAGCGCCGAGACGCCGGGATGAACGGCCATTGCAGTCACTCCAGGTGGGGAAGTCGAGCCTTCCCCACATGCATGCTCTCTGCCGACTGCTACATTTCCCGTCGACTGGCGCTGGCTCGAAGGGAGCAGAGGGGTATCGTGGACGTCATGTCGACCGCATGGTTCCCTCTACCAATGCGGTCTGACTTCAATTGTCTGTGCGGAATATACGCCACTCCGATTCGCGCGTCAACCTCTGTTTGGTTACAAATGTTGCAGGACATTTGACATTTAGGTACGGCGCCAGCGAGTAAATATCGTGGTGCTTTTGCCCGCGGCGACTTCCTCCACTCTTCGTCTCGAGGGCTACGGTCCCGTGCGGCGGAAGCCTGCGCAATTAGTTCTCACAGGCCCGCTGAACGCTGCTCCGCAAGGCTCCGCTGCGAGCAGAATAAAAGCAAACTCCGGCAGACGCGCGGGTTCGGACAGCGGCCCATGCGACCCGACAACGGTCATGAAATTATGCAACCTTTCAGATGGCTTCCACGTCTAACTAGGTAACTCAATTCTATTGACTACCTGGGGAAGTGGGTAGTCCCGGATTTGCGGGTTATCCACTTCCTCCTTCCATGTTCATACGAGATTGATGAGAAACATAGTGCGCCGATTTTTGGAGCCTGCCCTGAGCGAGGCGAAGGTTCGGAACTTCGGAGCTGAACCTCAGCGCTACAACATGTCATCGACCTGCTTGCGCCGGGCGCGCCGCGGGATTCCCGGGCTGCATCAAGGCAACTTCACCTCGGTCAACGCCAACTCGATCAGCCCGCCCGCTGAGAACTTCCGTCGCAGCCAGTCTTCCAGTTCCACCCGCAGCGCATCGAGATCCACTTGAAAACTCGCCTGCAACAGGCCATCTGCCATGGGGAGCGTCTCATCAAAAGCGCTGCGCCCGGTGAAGCTGCGCATACAGAAACTATCCAGCCATTCGAGGGGGCACGGTCGCAGACCCTCAGCACTCACGACTTCCACGCGAATTGTTCTGGCAAACACAGATACTCCCCCAGACCTCATGCAAATACGAAAAGCGGGCAGTGGCCATTCGCTCGTATTGAGAATTGCATAATATAGTCACAGCTCTCGAGTAGCGCCGGCATCCTGCAGGCACCGGAAAATGCCACCGGGACGGCAGCGCTACAAAGAATGACCCGCGGCCGCAGGCAGCAGACATTCACCTTAGCGGAAATGCCATCGTGGTCATCAGTGCCAGTGCCGGCTGGGTAGTGTCCAGCCGCGTGTGCTGGACCACCACGGCCACGTCGCTCTCTATCTTCAAGGCCATTGGCTTGGCCACCGGGATCGCTTCCCCGTGGCGGTTCTTCAGGCTCTCCAGGCGAATATGCAGCGTCCGCAAGGGAGGGCACGTAACCTCAAAGCCCTCGAGTGGCTCACGGTCCTCGAAGTAGACGGTGAGCTTGACGTTCGCGGAGCGGGGTTCCAGATTCAGAACGCAGGCTGACTCGTGACTCTTCAGCTCGCCGGTGCTTTGGTCCGGCAGATAGCTGTCAGGAATGATCCACAACTTGGCGCCGACGGGTTTCTTTGCCATTCCAACCTCCTCTGGGTACGATGCGATTCAGATTCCGGCACACTGTCGAATGTGGCCGATGGCAAGGCTGCGGGCGGCAGGATATCATCGACCTTCCGGCCAGAAGCTCTTGACCAAAGCCTTCAAATCGATCCTTTCAGTAGGCCCAATCACCTGGCCGCCGGAACGTGGAGCCACCAGATCTTTTCCGACCATGAAGGCGAGGCGATAGAGTTCTGCGAAGGGGAACGCGGACGCCGGCCCGCCCTGACCGCCCACGACCTCCGACCCCAGGCGCACGTTATCAATCATGCGGCCGGGGTGCCGCAGGTGATAGGGGTTGCGCAAAACCTCCCCACCATGCTCGGCAGTTGCCATCATCAGGATAGCCTCAACTTCCGGCGAGACGCCCACCATCAGGTTCGGCCGGGAGTTCTGGTGCCAGAATTCCGTCTCGATGAAGGGCAGGGGGCCGCGGCGAGTCCGCTCCAGGTAGGCGCCGAGTGCGTCCACGGCGAGGTAGTGGGTACCAATGTGCGCGGTGTTGAAGTCATCGCTGTGCGGCGCAAAGACGACATCGGGATCTTCCCGCTCCAGGACTTCACTGAGCGCCAGCACTTTCGCGGCCCACTCCGCCGGGTGATTCATGCGGTTGTCGAGAGTGACGCGGTCGAACCCCAAGGGAGGATTGGCCACGACCAAATTGAAGCCGAGCACACGGCATGCCGATTCGAGTTCGCGCCGACGGCGGGCTCGCTGATCCAGCTTGCTTCCGAAAGTGATGGCGCAGTCGGTCACCACCGCGCCCAGTTCCAGGCGCAGCCGGAGCGGCAGGGCACCGATCAGGGCTTCGTCATCAGGGTGCGGCGAACAGACCACGATCCTCAGCGCTTCCCCTCCTGGGGCCTCCACGGCGGGCGCAACCAGAGGCTGGGCGGAGGGACCCAGGGGAATTCTCTTTCCTGCTTCCATCGCCCTGATGTTTGTCTTCACACAACGAAGCCAGTGTTTGTGCCGAGTCTTCCAGGCAGCGGACGTGTACTTGGGCATGCGGTTACCTCCCCTGCAGCTCACAAGTGGGAAGCTGCTATCCTACGACATGCTCCTCCCTTTCCAAAAGCCCAAAGAAGCCGTTTTGCCTCCGGATGATTTTTCCGTTGTTTCCACAGGAAGGGGCTCGAATGTGCGCCCTCTTATGTGTACAATTGCCGGGCTTGAGGAAGTAGCCTGGCGTGCTACGAAGACAGCGGGCGCGGGCCCGCCGCATGGATGCAGGCTGGGAGAGCCTTCCGAGCCCGCCCAGTAAATCGATAACAGGCACCCTTCGTGCCGGAGGAGACACGATGAACGAGACATTGCATCGACGAGGATTCCTGAAAGCCGCCGGCCTGGCAGCCGCGGGTTCGCTTGCCGTGGACTTGCGCGGCGGCGCGAGACCGCCCGAGGGAGGGGGCAGTCCCCGTCCGCGGCTGCTCTCGGGTTGCTGCGCCTACTCGTACGGAAAGTACCTGAAGTCCGGGCAAATGACGATGGAGGACTTCATTCTCAAGGCCATCGATCTGGAGATTGATGGCGTTGACATCACGACCTACTGGCTGAAATCCACGGAGCCCGCTTACCTTTTCAGCTTGCGTCACCTGGCCTTCAAGCACGGTATCCCCTTTTCGGGCGCGGCCATCGGAACGGACATGTGCCAATCGGATGCCACCAAGCGCGCCGCCGAACTGGAAAAGATCAGGAAATGGGTGGACGCCACTGAGATCCTCGGCGCCTCCCATCTGCGCGTCTTTGGCGGCGAAGTTCCGCACGGCGCCAGTGATGCCCAGGGAATCGACTGGGTGGTGGAAACCATGAAGCCAGCGTGCGACTATGCTGCCCAAAAAGGCGTGGTCCTGGGCATTGAGAGCCACGGCGGCATCACCTCGAAAGCTTCCAACATTCTCGAAATTCTCCGCCGCGTCGACTCACCTTACGCTGGCTGCAACTTGGACATCAGCAACTTCCTCGAGGACCCTTACACACAGGTTGAAGCCTTGATCCCTTACGCAACGCACACGCACATTCGCGACGCCTACGGAGAACCGCGGCAGCCGCTCGACCTGGAACGCATGTGGCAACTGTTCGCAAAAGGTGGTTACCAGGGTTTCATGTCGGTGGAGTACGAGGCAGAGGAAGATCCTGCGACCGGCGTTCCGAAACTCGTCGACAAGGTCAAGCTGCTCTGCCGCAAGTATTCGAGCGTTTAGCAAGGTTGCGCGGCCCTCTCCCCTCGCGAGAAAGGGTGGGGCGCCACTGGCGTTTTCACCAGCCTGAGGGGGGAGGGGTCCCACATTTTGCGGCTGGAGTGAGAGGCACATCGCTTCGCCTTGGCGTCCACGACGGCAGGCTCGAAGAGATCCGCGCAACGCCGGTCTCGTGGTCATTGTCGTGCCATCAGAATAGTTTGGGCCAAAAGGCGAAGATTATTCTGAATTATCGCGAAATATGTATATTTTCCGGCATCAAGCCGGATCGGTTTTCGGATATTCTGTCATCTTTTGTTTTCATTAACATCCCCGGGGGGCTCCTTCATTTTTGACAGCTCTCCATGTGATTCTCCGATTTCTTGATTTTTGTCATGAATTCTTGATCCGCCAGGGTGCAGACGCTGCCCCGCATATTCGGCAAGGCATCATGCAGGCGCCACCCGCGGCTGGGGCAACTGCCGCATTTCTTGCGGTGAATGCGTCACCTGGAAAAACTCAGCCCTGTAAACCCCAGTCCCGCAAAGTCGTCTATGAAACTGTACGGCCATGAGGGGACATTGGAGAGCGCTCTGACGACCATCGTGGACCTGGCTGTGAGCCGGGAGCGCGCCGCGGGTATTGCCGCGCAGGAGTTCGACCAGCTCGTTCGTCTGCACCAGCGGCGCATCTATCGTGTTCTGCTGACGCTAGTCCGCGACCAGGACCTCGCAGACAATCTCACCCAGGAATGTTTCCTGCGTGCTTATCAGAAACGGGGCTCCTTCCGCGGCGAGGCCAGCGTCGAGACCTGGCTGGTCCGGATTGCCATCAACCTCGCGCGCGATCACGCCAGGAATCGCCGCTGGCAGTTCTGGCGGAGCCTGTTCCAGCGGGCCCCGCAGACCGAAGCGGAGACCCCGATCCTCGAGGCCCCCGACCCAAGCCCCTCCCCTGAGCGGGTCATGTTGGCACGCGAACAATTGTCCGCCGTAGGTTCAATCCTGGAGAGGCTATCATCACAGCAACGGGCCGTTTTCTCCCTGCGGTTTTTTGAAGAATTATCTCTGGAGGAAATCGCGCAGGCCATGGAACTGGAAGTGGGAACGGTGAAGGCGCACCTGTTTCGCGCCGTCAGCGCAGTAAGGAAGAGAATGAAGGAGCAGAGCCAAAAATGAGCGGCCATATCAGTGATGAACAATGGGTGGCGGCCGCCCTCCACGAGAGCGAGGAGGCGGTGGCCGATCATCGAAGCGAGTGTGCGGCCTGTCAGGAGGAATTGCGGCTGTGGGACGAGGCGATCGCCGGGGCGCGGGCGGAAATCCTCGGGGCGGCCGGGCAACCCGAATCCTTCTGGCGTCAGCAGCGCACCGGCATCGCCACGCGCCTGACGAGCAGCGCGGGCCATCAGCCCTGGAAGCGCCTGGCCTGGGCCACTGCGACCGTGACAGTTGTGTTGTTGGCCACCCTGTTGCTTTCCAAAAATGCTACGCCCACACGGCCGCAGCCACAGGCCGACCCGGATGATGCTCTCCTGCTGAGTGTCCAGCGGTCGATCCGGAGCGATCTGCCCCAGGCGTTCCGGCCCGCTGCCCTCTTGGCCCAGGAAATCAGCCACGCGCGAGTGGCCCGCCGTAATCCCTGACGAACTTCGGAAAAAAGGAGCATAACAATGAAATCCCTTCGAGCTCTCTTCGCTGTTGCCTGGTTTCTTACGCCCTTCATAGTTTGGGCGCAGTCAACTCCTACCGCGCCTCCGGCGCCTGAATCAAGCGACATGCAGCACGGTCCGGCGATCGCCCAGCAGCCTGAAGTCGCCCCAATGGCGATGCCCCCACTCCCGCCTGGACGGCCCATGGTCCGCAAAGAGGTCCGTCTGATCGGTGGCCCTTCGACTTTTGTTTACAAAGATCTCGACAACATCGAGCTCGGTCCGGGCTTGGGCGCGTGGTGGAAGAATTCTGAGATGGTCTCCAAGCTTCAGCTTTCTGAGGAACAGGTGAGGAAGATCAGTCAGACCTATCTGGACCACAAACTGAAGCTCGTTGATCTCCAGGCTGACCTGGAGAAGCAGGAACTGCGCTTGCAACCTCTGCTGGACGTTGACCAGCCGGACGAAAGCAAAGTCGGCGCACAAATCGACCTCATCACCTCGGCGCGAGGCAGATTGGAGAAGGAGAACGCGCTGATGATGCTGGCCATCCGGCGCTGGCTCTCCACGGAACAATGGAAGAAGCTCCAGTCGATGCAAGGGGATCGCGGACGGGACGTCTTCTACTTTCGCACCGGAGAAGGCCCTGCAGTGCAGCCACTCCCCGGCGACCTCCGGTTGCAGCGCCCAGAGTGACCCTGGATTATCTACAAGCGGGCCCGTCAGGCAGGAGGCTTGTAGCGGGAGCCTGGTTTTTAGGCCCGCGGCTCGTCCCCGATGGACAAATGTGAGAGCTGCGTGTCCAGAAGTCGATCCGGAGCGATCTGCCGCAGGCCCTCAGGCCAGCAACGCTCATAACCCGGGAAATTGACCGCGCGCAGACAGCACGGAGAAATCCCCAATCGGTAACGAATCAGGAGGAATCCATGAAGCCCCTTGTAGCCATTCTCTTGACAGCATTGTTCCTTACACCTCTTGTGGCGCGGGCACAGAGTAGTCCCGATTCTGCGCCGCCGGGTCCCGGGGCACCGCCACCGGCAGCCGTAAACGCCCAGCCGCCTCAATACGACGTTACGCGCGGACCCGGAAAGCCGATGGTCAGGGGACGAATACACATCACCGGCGGGCCGGGAGTTCCTGGAGACGAAAACCGCGAGTTCGGCCCCCTTATGGGTGCGTGGTGGAAGGATTCGGAGATCGTTTCCAAGCTGCAGCTTTCCGACGAACAGGTTAAGAAGATCAGCCAGACCTATCTGGACCACAAACTAAAGCTCATTGATCTCCGGGCTGACTTGGAAAAACAAGAACTGCGCTTGCAGCCTCTGGTGGACGTTGACCAGCCGGACGAAGGCAAAGTCGGCGCACAAATCGACCTCATCACGTCGGCGCGCGGCAAATTGGAGAAGGAGAACGCGCTGATGAACCTGGCCATTCGCCGGTGGCTTTCGGTGGAGCAGTGGAAGAAGCTCCAGTCTCTGGGGGGCTTGCCCAATGATGAGGGGAAACGAAAGGTCTTTTTCTGGGAAAGCCTTGATCCGCAGCCTCTCCCCGGCGACCTCCGGTTGCAGGCAGTCCCGCGTGTCCCGCCGAATCGCCCGGAGTGACCCTGGATTTTCTACAAGTGGGCCGGTCAGGCGGGAGGCTTGTAGCGGTACCCTTCTCTCTTTTACATTGGTACAGTTTTCGGGGGGCGGGTCGTCTACCACCCCTCGGCGGGAATTCTTCCAAATGACGCCACTACCAAGAGCGGGCTCGGTTGGACGGAAATGGGTGTATATTTTTAACCGCCGGAACCGCAAAAAGTAAATTCCGGCGAGATCGAAACGAAGTCGTTCATACAAGTGCGGAGGTTCTTATGGTAAGCATCCCCAAGTATGTGCAGGAGTTCTTTGCGGGCAAGATGGCTTGGGTAGCCACCGCGACACGGGAAGGCGTCCCCAATGTCACACCCAAAGGCACGGTGAAGGTTCTGGACGACCAGCACGTGGTTTTCGCTGATCTCTTTTCTCTGAAGACTCGCCAGAACCTTGAGCAGAACCCCAAGGTGGCTGTAACAGTGATTGATCCCTCCACTCACAAGGGCTATCAAGTTAAAGGAACGGCTGAATTGCTCTCATCGGGTCCGCTTTACGACCAGATGGCTGCGGACTTGAGGGGTGCAAAAGCGACGCTGCCAGTGCCCAAGTACGTGGTTAAGATCAGCGTAGAATCCGTTTACGACCAATCGGTGGGCTCCGACGCGGGCAAACAGATTGCCTGAACTGCTGGCGGACGAGCCATTCTTATGTTCGCGCTCTTCCTTCTGCAAGGCGCGCTCGATTTCGCGAGTGACGGGCGGGCTTTGGAGCGAATTCGTGGAGCAGATCACCACCAGCTTGTCATAATACCGGATCGCGGTGTCAATCTCACCCCACACCGGCTCACCCCACTTGGCGTTTTCGTCAAACTTCCAACAGCGAACGTTCTTCGCCTGTAAGTCATCATAAAGCCGCTGGGCGAGGGCGCCGTCTTTGCTCGAATAGCTGATGAAGCAGGAGTAGAAATCGATGGGATTTTCGACCAGCGACCTCTTGTAAACGATGAACTCCTCCGGCACGCCACAGCCACGCAGGAAGACATCGGGGATATTGCCTTTGGATTTGTATATGGTGTCAATGCCGATGGTTAAAGGGCCAAGGTGCTGGACGGCATCGAGGCCCCCCACTTGGCTAAGATCATTGTTCGCGAATATGGTAAGTCCGACCCGAGTAGCGTTGACCGCAGCTTCCGTGAGCACGGCCTCGGACAGATTCACGCGGCTGATATCGGCCTCGCGCAGGTTTGCTTGGCAGAGGTCAGCCTCACTTAGATCAGCTCCGCGAAGATATGCTCCGCGGAGATTCGCGCCGACGAGCTTAGCACCATGCAAGTTTGCTTCGCCAAGGTGAGCACTAAAGAGTTGTGCGCCCGCTAGGTCAACTCCAGCGAAGTTGCCTGCACGGAGGTTTGGCGTTGTTCCCGGATTTCCCAACCTCCAGTCGTTCCAGGCTTTGGACCCTCGCTTCAGCACGGCAATTTGCTCTGGGTTGGCCATGGTTCTAACCTCGGTAACGGCGGTTGGAAGGCAATACTCGCATGGGCGGAGAGAATTGTGAAGAGGGAATGGTGAAAGGGTGAATTCTGGATGATGAACAGAAATCGGGCCAAAGCGAGCTTGTCCCCAATCGACAACTAGAAGCCGCGGACCTGAACTCCAGGTCCGCAGTCCGCTCGCTCTTGACTGGGAAGCGCATAAGCGTAACATCTAAACCATCTATGGACTCACTTGTTCGAAGCCTCAAGGAAATGGACCCGAACACCTTTCAGCAGTTCTGCTTTCAATTGATGGCGGAAAAATATCCTTCAGCAAATGTCCGTTATGTCGAGGGCGCATCTGGCGACGAGGGATTGGACCTATTCTGTGGCGATCTGACTTGTGGGCCGACAATCTGGCAGTGCAAATGCTTTCAAGTTGCGCTCGTTGGCAAATCTCAAAGAGAACAAATTAGGAAGTCTCTCCGCGACGCCTACAAAAGCTCATCGCCGGGTCGGTGGGTCTTATGCCTGAATATAGATTTCGACACAAAGGCGCATCGCTGGTTCCAGAAGCTGCAGTCTTCGTATGCGGTGAAGAGGCTAACAATCGAACTCGTCCAGGGGTCAGACATCGTCCGCGAGCTGATTTTTCGCCATACTCTGAGGAACCGCTACTTTCCGGACGCTGAGCTTCTGGATGTAATCCGCAGATTGATTGGGAGTTCCGACAAGGTCACTGAAAACGAACTTGAAATGGTTCCCGGTGAGAACGTAGAGCAATACATAGAACGTTTGAGGGCAAAAGACCCTAGATTTGATTACGATGTAACATTCGGTGGCGACAGGGGCCCTGATGCTTTCCCGCCCCCAGCAGAACCGGGACTCGTCGCTGCCATCACGGACGGGCGAAAGACCATAAAGGCGTATGCGCGGGACGGCACGGCCCTTTCGTTGGACCCTGTCGGAGTCTCAATTACTTTGAAGGGAACAGCTATCGAAAAGATGAATTCCCTTATCCGTACAGGTCAGGCGCAGGAATTTGAGGCCGGAGAGATCCACGACTTCAAAGCGACGATGCCCTTGCTTTCGCATTTAGGGTTGGTACCCGGGAAATTCGCTCTCGGCTTACGTTCAACGTCGGCAAGTCCGCCGATACCGCTCCGGCTCTCCTTTGTTGGCACGAAGGATCGTGTGACCTATGAAATGCTGGACTTCCACTTAATCCGAGCAGGCACCGAGGAATTAGAAATCTCGACCAGGAACGATGACCTGCCATTCGAGCTCCGGTTCGCATTCTCGACCACAGCCAAAAAGCTTTCACAATGCAAGCTTCGCCTCAAAAAACGGTTCGCCGGGAAGGATGTTCTAAAGGTGCGAAAGGCTGTCATGGCATTGCGAATACTGGAAGCGGGGGGTGACATTGAGTTTTACTCGCTAAAGGAGGAAAAGGCCTTGGGAGTGCTCCAAGTGCCACCATTCGGCTTCAGCGTTCCTCTCCAGAATATAGTCTGGATCGACATGCTTGCTGCCATATCAGAAGAATTCCAAGTGAGCATCAAGCTGCCTGAAACTGGATTGACCAGCCAGCAAGAGTATGAATCCGTGACCCTTCTTTATGCGCTCGCCACGGGCGGAACGGTGCCGATGGACGACATTACGATGACTTCAGTCAAGACTGCGGAAAACTCAAAAATGCTTCCGGAGATTCTCCGTGACGCGCCCCCGCTAACAGTGGTGTACCAAAGTTCGATCTTCAAACTTTTTGGGACTGAAATCCATATTGGCGGTTGTGCAATGCATTTGGACAAATGGGAATTCAAAGACCCCGATCGTGTCCTTCTTGATTTTGAGAAAGCGGAAATCGGAGAAGGGGTTGCGCAATCGATTCGTCCCCTTGTACCGGTGAGGTGGTTGCTTACAAGTCAAGGAGAGTTGCCAAGCTAAATCTGATCGCGATGGGTCAAGTTTCACGGTCAATCAAATTATTTTGAAGGTGGCGATTCGCCGCCCCAAGACGCACGCACTGGAGGCACTCTAAATGGGACTGAAGGCTTTTCTCAGAGGGCCCGATTGGCGATTGATTGCCTGGGGAGCCGTACTTGCAATTGCGGTTACGGTCGTCCTCTTAATTTTGTGGAGAGGCCCGAAATGGCAGATCGCGTACATAAGGAACCTCACGCCTGAACAGCGACTGGACCGCGAGAATGAGGCACGAAAGACACTCGCACAAATTATCGGCGGATTATTCGTTCTCGTCGGTGCCGGGCTGACACTTAGGAGCCTGAAGCTTGCGGAGCGGAGTCAGAGGGAGAATCAACAGAACGCGGAGGAAACTCTCCTTATCTCGCTGGAGGGCCAGATCACAGACCGGTTTACGAAAGCTGTAGCGCAACTTGGAAGCGAAACTCCGGTTGTCCGCCTCGGTGGAATCTATGCCCTTGAGAGAATCGCGAGAGATTCTCCAAGAGACTACTGGGCGATCATGGAAATTCTGACCACCCACGTGCGTGAGACCGCCAAGTTGCTGTCAAATCAGCCGGTTGAACTATTAGAATCCCCCCCTACCCCGAAACCAGAAATTCAAGCCATTATAACCGCGTTAGGTAGGCGTGAGAAACGCTACGAAAAGCCTAACCAGTTTCTAGATTTGCGTCTCGCCGACCTCAGAGGTGCATCTATGGAGGGTGGAGACTTCAACAGGGCTGACTTTACAGGAGCTAGCCTCGACTACGTGATGGGTGACAATGCCAACTTCAGCGAGGCCGTATTCCAACATGGCACCTTACGACGCGCGAGCCTGATCCAGGCTAATCTCGCTGGTGCCCGACTCAACTATGCCAACCTTCTCGAATGTAACCTTGGCCTCGCCGACCTCAGTCGAGCGATGTTTATTAATGCTGTTCTAACTGGGGCGGCGTTCGACAACACCAAACTCTCAGGGACTTACCTTAACCGCGCCATCGGCCTGACCAGAGAGCAAGTTAGTTCCGCCGAGCAAGGCGAGAAAAGTTGGCTTCCCGCTGATCTCCAACAAGACTGAACAAGGGAAGTCAATCGTCCTGTCACGGTTTTGCAAAGGCAGCAACTCAGTCTGACGACCCTCGCCGAGAGCCAAGCTGCAGAGCGCAATTAATATGGCGTTTGATCTTTCCCGTGCGGTGGGTTGAAGCGCTGGAAAATTTTCGCTTAGGTGCCCTGTAACTTGTGGGATCTTAAAATGGCCAGTCGTTCTCGAATGGCCTGCGCCAGTTGCCTCTCGCGCACTATGACACCGAACACTGCGTGCTGGCAATCCTCATTTAGGTCAGCGGCGTACGATTCGAGCAATGACGCCCGATCCTCACAGTGTCGCTGCTCCTCTTCGAGCACCTGGATTGCTGCTTCGAGTCTTAGGTTCATATTCGGGCGACCATGTTGTCAGAGGCGATTTTAGGTGTCGGAGATGAAATAAGTCAAGAACCATCGCGAGGAAGGCAAGCAGCGGGCTGGCGCGGGCCCCGGTTCGTGGGGTCTGCGATTTTCCGAAGAGACTTGGGGGAAAAGGTCCGAAGTCCGGTGTCCGGAATCCGAGGTCTTAAGAACAGGGACTCGGGGTTGGGGGCTCCAAGTACGGGGCAAGCGCGTGGAATTGGAGATTGCAGATTTAAGACTGGCGGGCGGCGCGCGGAATTGGAGATGGCAGATTCAAGATTTAAGACTGGCGGCGGGCTTTCAGTGCGAGGCTTGAGACCTAGCGTCCTGCGGCTAAGCGGCCGCGTTTTCCCGACTTCACGCGATGGTTCAAGCCGCCAGGTCGACGGCGTGCCGTACCGGCTGCCGCCGCGGCAGTATTCACCAACAATCGGAGTGCTCGGTTCACCGATTCCGAGTCCGGGAAGACGTCCGCCAGTTCATGCTCGATCAACACGAGGTTGGTCCCGGCAGTGGCCTCGCGGTAGTACTTGCCGCGAACTCCTCCCTTGAGCCGCGAGAGGTCGTACTCGGGCCTTAAATCGTCATTCATTCCCTTCGCCGATGCCTTCTTCATATTGCTTGCGCTCTCCTCGGGTGGTTTTCCGCGCGCTGATGATTCGGACGCGGTCCCCGCGTCGGCAATGCGACACGAATGTGACCTGCTGGCTGCTGGAACGACCGATGGTGATCTCTCGTTCCTCCCCCATGGAATGATCCGGGTCGGGAAAGGTCAAGGCCAGCGGGTCGAGAAAGACGGTAGCCGCATCCTCAAAGGAAATTTGGTGCTTTCGCCAGTTGCCCTTTGCCTTTTTCGCGTCCCACTCGTAGACCACTACTTCAGTTTACCTCACCCAAGTCGTGAAACCAAGCGTGGCCGAACCTCTGCGGTGTGGGGCACGAGACAAATCGGGCAGGCTGGCGCAGACGCTAAAAACTGACAGCGGGGTAGCGCAGAGGCACGCGTTCTTTGCGTTCCTCTGCGGCTCGTCGCCCGTCCACGGGGTTTCATGTTGTGTCATCAATGCAGTTGTTGATGTTTCCATGCTAAGAACCGCCGAGGAAGCCAAACTGCGGCTGCCTCTGCGCCCCGCTTCTTAGTTCGGGGTACGGTCACGCCGCGGTTTACGGCGAGATCTGCGAACGCAAACTCCTCGCCAGCTTCTCAATCTGTTTCAACTGATGAGACAGATCCTTCGGAAGAACGTTCTTCGACACCGACTCGATCTGACCGGGAATCTTCTGCGCGAGCTCGGCCAACTCTTGCGCGTCTTTACGGGCCACTACCGCATCGAAACGCCGCTTGGTTTTTCCCGATCCCTCGGGGATGGCCCCGTCTGGAGGGTGAGGCCGGCTACTGGCCTTCCCGACCGGGGGAGGCGGGCTGCCGGTCGGCGTCTGCTGTCCTCCACCGAAGCCTCCTGGGCGTTGTTGTGCGTACAGCATGCCCCAAACGCCTAAGCAGCCAGAGAGCAACGCCACAGCAATTAACCCTTTCATGGCAAACCTCCTCCTGGCCCCGGCTACTGTCGTCTCGGGCTGTTCCAACTTGATTGCCCCGCGCGAACGCGAAGCGTCATTGGTCCTTCTTAGGCAGATCGATCAGCACGACATCCGAGTTCTCCTGGGTACGATCGAACACGATCTGCTTTCCGTCGGGAGAAATATCAAAATTGCGCAGAAGAGAACCCGGCTTGAATTCCGTGAGCTGGCGTCGCGTCCCCGTGTCCACATTCACGAGATAGAAGTTCTGAGCGCGGAATGGCCCCTGCAGGACTACGAACGATTTCCCATCTGGCAGGAATCGGAACCGGCCACCTTCGCCGCGCGAGGAGATGTCCGGCAGTTTGAAAGGCTTCTTGTCGGGCGTGACGGCTCGCAGCGGGAAGATTGCCCCTTGAGGCGCGAAGTAATAGAGAATCAGCCGCCCGTCTGGCGACCACACCGGGTTGTAAGAGATTTCCTCAACAAGCCGTTCGGGAGTGCCGCCGTCTACGGGGATCCTGTATATTCGGCCTCCCAACCCTTCGTCCACGCTTGCAACGACGGACTTTCCGTCTGGAGACCAGGACACGCCATCCCGGACATCTAATGACTCAGCAAGCGGCCGTATGCCCGTGCCTTCCGCCGTCATCAGATAGAGATGCTGGCGCTCACCTTTGCGGACCGTGAAACAGATGCGGCTGCCGTCCGGGGAAATTGCGACAGGCGCCGTAATAACTTCGTCGGTAGGCTTCCACAGTTCGGTTGATGCGCCGTCCTGAAACTTCCAAAGCCCGTCACCGCCGCCTTTCGACGAGAGGTACAGCAGATAATTCGGCCCGTATCGGGGCGAGACCGCGCGCACGGCCGGCAACTTCATCGGCTTAGCGTCGGCTTCGTGCGCTACGCTATGAAGAATCGGCACTGTCCACAGAGTGCCTCGCGGATTGGACACCGTAGCCGCCAGCCGCGTCATCGGTCCATTGGGCCCGTTGCTGGCGGCGATCGAAATGAAGTCCTCGATACCCAGGTTGGCGCGGTGCGTGACTCGAGTCTTTAGGTTCATCGCATAGAGCCAGGATCCGGCCCCGTTTTCGGCTGTGGCTATATAGAGCAGCGTCCGGTCGTCCAGAACGGCCGGATAAGTGACCTTGGAATTGTGGTGCGTGAGCCGCTCGGCTTGACCGCCCGTAGCGGGAACGCGCCAGACGTCCATCTCGGTGGAGCGGAAGCCGCGCACGAAGTAAATGTACTGGCCGTCCGGAGACCAGGTCTCATAGTGTGTGTGTTCGCCCGGCCTCGACGCATAGATCTGACGCGGGTTCATGCCCTGGCGGTCTGCAACAAAAATGGGGTCACCCGGACGGGGCTCGAAGTAGGCGATCCGGGTACCGTCGGGAGCCCAAAGCGCCATATTTGCGCGCTCCAGAAAACGCCGCGGGGTGCCTCCCATCGCGGGGATCAACCAGACTCCAGGCTCCACGTCGCTCACGGTACGACTAGCCGGATCAGTCCTGGAAACGCGGAGCCACAATTCGTTGCCATCGCCGGAAAATCCCACGCTCCGAATCTGCTCGTGATACAGCTCCGGGAATCGGCCCTTAGTAACATTGATAAGGTTGCCCACTCCGACTTGCCCGATGAATGCGTCGAAGAGACCGTCTTGATCCGAAATAAAGGCGACGAACTTTCCGTCAGGCGAAAGCGCGGCGTCCAGCTCGGAACCTTCGAAATCGGTCAGCCGCGTGAACTGGGCATTTTCAAGCGGATTGACCCACGCGTCGGCCCGACGAGCGAGCTGCCATACCGTACCGATCGCTGCAAGCAACAGAAGCACCGCCACACCGCCGATCACGCTCCAATTCTTTTGCCGCTGCTCGAACGGCGCAGAAGCACCCTGCATACTAGGTAGCGATTTCGACTCCCATGCCTTCTGAAACCTCCGCAAATCGAGGCCCAGATCGCCGGCGTGCTGGTAACGATCTTTGGGATCCTTGGCGAGTGCTTTGTCGACAATGTCGTTGAGCTCGGGCGGCTGTGCGGCTAGCGGCGGCGCCGGATCATGGATGATCGCGCTCATCGTCTCCACTGGCGACTTTCCACGCATTGGCCGCGAGCCTGCCAGCATTTCGTACAGCATCACACCCACCGAGAAAATGTCTGCACGATGATCCAGCGGCCGCCCGCTGGCCTGCTCCGGCGACATGTAAGCAACTGTCCCCGTAATGGCTCCGGCTTCCGGCAACGCGGCTTCTTGGGTTTGGGTTTCGCCTTCCGCGTCGGGGGCGCGATCCATGAGCTTTGCAAGCCCGAAGTCCAGGATTTTGACCTGCGATTCCGGAGTCACAATCACATTCGCGGGCTTCATGTCCCCATGCACGATGCCGGCTGCGTGCGCCGCCGCGAGGCCGGTGGCAATCTGCTGCGCATAGTTCAGCACCTCTGCGAGCGGCGATCCCTTTGGCGTAATCAGCTTGTCGATCGACTTGCCTGGCACATACTCCATAACGAGATAGTCCGTGCCGGCATCGTTCGCGATATCGTACAGCATGACGATGTTGGGATGATTCAGCGCCGAAGCCGCCCGGGCTTCTTGCAAGAAGCGCTTTTTGCGCTTGGCGTCGGCGACTTTATCGCGCCGCAACGTCTTGATAGCGACAGTCCGGTTCAGGCGCGTGTCGCGCGCACGGTAGACCTCGCCCATCCCGCCCGCACCTAGCGGCGCGACAATCTCGTAGGGACCAAGTTTTGTGCCATTTGTTAGGGCCATGACTTAGGAAAGATTATAGGCTTTTGCCGGGAGCTTCGCCGAAGAAATCCACCGCACTCGGCACAGTTCGCGGATGCCAATTGCGGGTTCGACTTGGCTGGCAGCGCGAGAAGCCCAGCTAAGTTGCGAGGAACTCGTTCGCCGTAATGAACCGTCATCCCTTTCCAAGGATGACTCACGATAAGCCTTCAAGAGAATAGCAAGGTAGCGCGGAGTTGTTTTCTAACTCTGCGGCTGTTGTGTTTGGACAACGCGGGCTTTGGGGGCTGGATGGGGCGACCGCCACGCTCTCCCCTCGGAGAGCCGGTAGCGCAGAGGCACGCGTTCTTTGCGTTCCTCTGCGGCCCTTCGCCCGTCCACGGGGTTTCATGTTTTGTCATCAATGCAGTTGTTGATGTTTCCATGCTAAGAACCGCAGAGTAAGCCAAACTGCGGCTGCCTCTGCGCTTGTTTGTAAAACGGCATATTGCCGGAGAATATACGCTCGGGAATTTCTTGCCGCAAGCTGGGGGAGATCGCAGACCCCAAAAACCCGGGGTCTGCGCCAGCCCGCCTCACGCCCCTTGCGGTTCATTCTGGTGCCTGAATACCTGATTGCAAGAATTTCGCACAGAGGTCGCGGAGATAAGGCAGAGAGGCCACAGAGCGGTTGCAAGATGTTCTCCGTGCCCTCTCTGGTCAAGTGGTTCGGTAATTCCAAACCCTCTGTGAACTCTGTGTGCAACGTTCTTCGCGAAGTTTACCCTGAGCACCGCGAATGGGCTCAGGATGACAAGGCTGGAGAAATCAGTAGACCAATTCGTCGCCCTCGCTCAAGCCTTCGGCGACTTCGATGTTAAGGCCGTCCTGCGCGCCCAACTGGACTTGGCGGGACTGTATGCCGGAAGAAGTCTTGACGCGCACCGTGGCGACGCCTTGCTGGAACTCCACGGCGCGCAACGGGATGACCAGGACGTTATCCCGCTGGGCGAGTTCGATGTAGACGTCCACACGCAAGCCTACGCGCAAAGGGGAGCCGGGATCGACCTCGACGAAGCTTTCGAGCACGTCGTTGTCGATTTTTTCAGTGGGATTATCCGTCTGGATCTTCTTCTGGCCCAGGCCGCCGCTGATGCGCACCACGTGTCCTGAGAAAGTTCGGCCGCGGAAGGCGTCGCAGCGAATCTCCGCCCGCTGTCCAAGCTGAATCTTCCCGATATCAGTCTCATCGACTTCCGTGCGCACCATCAGGTGGGTGGTGTCGGTGACGGAGACGATGGGCTGGTAGAGCGACTCATAGGAAATCGACTCGCCGGGGTTCATATAACGCTTCACGACCGCGCCGTCCACGGGCGAGTGCACAAAGGTGTTGTCGTAATTGTCCTGCGCCTGGGCCAGTTGGGCGCGGGCCAGTTCCAGTTCCGCCTGGGCGGCTTCCACGTCTTCCGAACGCGGTGGCGCCATAATCAGCCTGTAGTTCTGGCGCGCCGCTTCCAGCCTGGCCTGCGCCATCTTCCCATCGCGCTCCGACTGGTCCAGGACCGACTGCGAGATGATGCCGCCGTCCTGGAAAAGCTTCTGGGAACGCTCGTAATTCTGGCGAGCATTGTCCGCAGCCGCCTGGGCCTCGTTCAGGGCGGCGCGGGAGGCCGCGCGTTCTTCCGGCCGCGCACCGTTCTGTAGCCTTTCCAGCGCCGCCTGGGCGCGCCGCACGTTGGCGCGCGCCTGCTCAACCTGCGCCCGCAAGTCGTTGTTCTCCAGGATGGCCACGATCTGCCCTTTGCGGAGGGTATCGCCGTCGTTAACCGTGACTTCCTGCAGCCTGCCCACGACGCGCGAGGCCAGCTTGATTTCCTGCGAGGTGGCCCCTTCCACGCGCCCCCGCGCCGCCAGGTGAGACTGAATCCTGCCGCGCCGGACCCGCACTTCGTTTTTGTACACGGCGGAGTTCCGCGCAAAAGAGCTGAGGAATAGGATCAGCGGCACGCCAAACACGACGCCCAGCAGCGCGAACATGTAAACGTTCTTGGGTGGCTTTGACATGGGACTTAGTTCCGCAAGTTCCCGTCTTCGATGTTCAGAATCTGATCGGCCAGCGCGGCGATTCTTGGGTCATGGCTCACCATAAACACCAACCGGCCCTCCTGGTGTGCGAGGTCACGCAGGATCTCTGTGATCAGCCGGCCGGTTTTGGAATCCAGCATTCCGGTCGGCTCATCAGCGAGAATGATCGGCGGATTCCCCGCCAGGGCGCGCGCCACGGCCACGCGCTGCTTTTCGCCCCCACTCAAGTCTTCCGGCAGGTGATCCATCCTTTTCTCCAGCTTGACGCGTTCCAGCAACTGGCGTGCTTCGCGGCGTCCATCCTCGCCGCGGCGCCCTTTCAAGTTGAGAGTCGCTTCCACATTCTCGAGTGCCGTAAGCGCCGGGAAGAGATTGAACCCCTGAAAAATGAATCCGATTCTATCGCGTCGCACGCGCGGCAGATGCGCTTCGTTCAACGAGCTTACCTCTTCCTCGAAGATACGGACGGAACCCGAGGTCGGCCGGAGCAGGCATCCCATTAACATCAGTAGTGTGGTCTTGCCGCTCCCCGACGGGCCCATCAAAAAGATGAACGTCCCCGCCTCGAGATCCAGCGACACCTCACGCACAGCTTCTACCGCCGACTCGCCTTCGCCATAAGTCTTGCTGACACGATCGAGTCGCAGAACGGTTTGTGTGGCAACAGAAGTCATCAGTATTCAGTTATCAGTTTTCAGCAATGAGCTGTTGTCCATGGGCTTTCAAGTCTCAGGCCCCAGCCCGCAATTTCCAGCCCTCTCCCCTGGGGAGAGGGTGCCCGAGGTACGAAGGCAGGTGAGGGGTCTATCCCAAGCCCGCCGAGTCGACTGCACTAAGCTGACCGCTAAAAGCTGACTGTTGAACTAACTCTTAAACACCAACGCCGGGTCGATTCTGGTCACCTTGTAGATCGAAAGCATGGACGACCAGAGGCACATCATCACCGTGAGGATGAAGATTCCCGCCAGCACGGGCACGGGCAGGAGAATCTGCAGATGCCCCCGCTCGAACGCCTGTATCACCGTGTAACTGATGGCCATTCCCAACCCATAGCCGATGACCGAATTGATGAGCGCCTGCTCAAAAATGATCGCGTAGAGATCCCAGTTGGACGCGCCGATGGCCTTCAGCGTGCCGAACTCTTTCAAATGCTCGGTGGTCGAGGTGTAGATGGTGTTGGCCACAATCACAGTTCCGATCACCAAACCCATCAGGGCCACAGCAAGCAGAGCCACGCCCGTGCCGGTATTAATCATCCAGTAGTCCTGGGTCTTCTTGCTGAACTCGTGAGAAGTGTAAACATCCACGTCTTTGACCGTCTCCTGGATACGCCGTTTGACTTCCGCAGGGGAATAACCGGGCGCCACTTTCACGAGCACATAAACGGTATTTCCCTTGTTAATCATGGAGAGATTCAAAGCGTTCTTGAAGGAAGTGAAGATATAAGGACTCTGAATGAAAGATCGCGCGCCGCGCACCATGCCGGTCACGCGCACCCGGTGGCTGTTGATTTCCGTCTCCGCTCCTATGGGAAGGTTGCCGAGCCGATTCGTCTCTGCTTCGTCGTAGAACACTGAGTTGAAATACTTCAGGTCCTGCGGATTCCCTTTCACAATATTCCAGGGCGCACCCACCATAGTTTCAGGATCGAAGCCCACCATCTGCACGGTTTCCTGGCTGCCGCCCGGAGTCTTCCAGTAGCCAAAGGCCAGCAGATATTTCTCCGCCCACGCGATGCCCGGCACTTCTCGAACCTCGTAGAGTTTCTTTTCGTTGAACGGCCGGCCGAAATCGAAATTCTCCAGCCCCCGGGATGTAACCCAGATGTCCGCATCGGTGTGGTCAATGAGCACGCTGACGTTGGCACGAAAAGCCAGATAAACCCCCAGTTGCACCGTGATGAGTACAACCGCAAAAGCGATGCCGGCCAGCGCGACCGCAAAGCGGACCTTGTCGTGAAAGAGGTTCTTGCGAGCAATCGAGACCATCGCGTGGGCGCCTCAATCGGACTATTCTATCACGTCACTCGCGGCCCCTGGGCCGCGGCAGACAGCCACAGTTCATGCTCACCGGCCGCAGGTATGTCCCTCGCCGCTGTTAGTGTCCTAAGTTAGAAGTTCGTTTAAGAATTCAGCCCGTCAGCTGACGGGCGACAGATCGTAGCCCACGGCGCCAGAGTCTGTGTGAAAACTCGGCATCTTACGTGCTTAGCAAGCGGGTCAGGAGGCCCGCGATGAAATTTCTGGTGTACAGTCCCGATCAGGCTTATCTGGTGCCGCCCAGCGTACGCGATATTTTGGG